>Ga0247730_1000061_pt1 | contig 117877 bp, 183 predicted proteins | sample UWRJL073202C2_FD_180959 | JGI IMG/M metagenome (GOLD analysis project Ga0247730, IMG submission 180959) | Plant litter microbial communities from Arlington Agricultural Research Station in Wisconsin, United States - UWRJ-L073-202C-2 | ecosystem: Environmental > Terrestrial > Plant litter >...
TTGCAGCAGAGGCAAGTCGCAAAGAGGGAAGGATGGTAGATATTCAAGAGTTTGAGGCGAATCTGAGGACTCGAAGCCAATGAACACTTAGTAAAGGGGGTGCTTGGGCGAACTTGTTTTTAATCGAATTGAAATAATGTACAGTTTATAACGACCAGTCCATGTACTCGGGGTCTGAGGATCTCGCAAATTCAAATCTCTTTGCCAGCTTCTCACCTATAGGATATGGCAAGTCTTCGTTCATAGCATCCTTTGTCAGCAAGAGGATCTTTCGCTCAACTGCCTCGGTCATGAACGGGAATGAGACCCTTGACGTTCCTCTCGCATGGATCTTCAGACATTTCCTTCCTTTCTTAAACTTCGTCTCATACACCACTGTAGGCAGCTGAGGCTCGACTCCCATATCACAGGTAATCACAACCGAGGGTCGCCCAGTTTCCAAATGGATGCCAGAGTTCCACGGAAATAGCGCTTTGTGGGATGCTGCATTATCTGATTCTTTCAGCTTGTCCGAATCCAGAAAAGAAGACATTCGGTTTTCAGGCTTGGGTTCCGAGGGATCGTCGAAATATATGGGCCCAATCTTGTCTGTACCAGGTTGGCTGTGTGCACATTGAATGCCAGCTGATCTGAGCCACAGCCGTAGTAGAAAGGTTTTTGGTCTACATCACACTAATTAGCATGACTCCAATTGTAGAAAGGGCAAGGTGCGCACTCAAATTCATCATTTAGATTCTGCTGGCGTTTCTTTGAGGGAACAATATTCTCCTTCATGGAGACCCAGTGGGATATGTTGATATAGGCATGTTCGAAATCCAAATGTATAGCTGCATTTGTGAAATGATCTCCAAAGGTGACTTTTAAGAAGTCAAGGAGTTTGATAGGTTGACAAAATCGCAAGAAACCCGGCGGCTTCTGAGCGGGGGCGGGGGGTGTAGCAGCGTCGCGTCCTAGGAGCAGAATTACTCGACTGAGTATCTCTCCACGTTGTCCTTTATCGATCATTCCACGTCGGAGCTTTGCATTCAGAACTTTGAGGCATTCCTCAACAGAGTTATCTCTTTCATGTAGAAGCGAAGCAGCTGCATCGGAAAGGACTGGCTCTGATGGGTAGCTTGTATTGCGCCACAACCTGTCAGGTGTCACCGAAAGGCATATGCGCATGTGACTGGCTACAGCCTCGTCAAGAAATGCCGTGACTTCAGGGTGTCCAAAGGCAACATCAAGCCCAAAGCGTTGGCTCAGGACGGCAAGCGCTTGGTTTTCATCAGATGGTTTAAAGTCGCCGAAAACGAGTTTCTGCTGCGCAAGGTTCAATGCTTTGTCTGGTTCACCTCGGAAGCCATTCCACCTGCACCACGGTATGATGAGTTCTCGTTCAAGTTTTAAGGCAGGAAGAGCTCACAGTGGTCGCCCAAATCCAGAAAGTTGGGAGTAAAGGCCGACATTTTGAAGGTCAGCACAGTTGGGCGTCATAGAAGGAGCAAAAATATCCCAATTGGTCAAGGTGTACGGCGGAACGATGAGTACACCGTGCTTTGCAACACGCTGAGATCTATCTGTGCATCAATACATGTCAGAGTCCCCCTTTTCTGGGATAGGAAGTTGACTCACGGAAGACAGAAGGAGCGGCAAAATCAGATATTCTGGTGCTTGTTGAAGCAAAAAGTACCCAGAAAGAGTGAGCAGGCGTGAAGACCGATGTAAGGTCACCCAATGCCCTACACAGATAGTATGAAGGCAGATAATCCAATTCCTGAAGATGTGTGGCGCCCAGAGTATGAGCTTCATCGAATGCAAGAACAACTTGTGGGTCGTGCACTGCAGCTGGAAAATGTTTATCTAAGGCTTGGGTTAAAAGCCGATAGCGGGAACTCATAACGTCTCTTGCGGACTGGGCCACAGCAGGTTGCGTCCCTCGTTAAGATTAAGAAGTAAATCATTCAATACGAGAATCTCACTAACCGGCGCGTAATTCTGGGGTTTGGGACTGATCGGATTGCGTTCCTGCAAATCCACACAATACCATTAGAAGAGTAGTATGCATTCGTTCTGCAAAAGACCTACAAGTTCATCGAAGTGAGTCTGTAAATTCTTGAAAAAGTCGTTTCTCTTATTTTTTTGTTCGATGTTGGGGCCGAAACGCGCGTTCCATGCCTTTGCCTTGGACTTGTTTGTGCCATCCAATGTCTGAAGCGCATCGCATATTGTTTGGAGCAATGCGGCGAGGAAATGGTAGCACCTGCGCAAGTAATCATCCCCATCCGAGGGGAGATTCTCCAGTAGAATTGTGGCCGGCACTTTGTCTCGCTGAGGGAAGTTCTCGATATCATGTTTGGATCTCAAGCAGATGTAAATGACTAAAACACCATCTTCAGACAGCTTAAGCAAAAGTAAATGTACAGCAGCATGACTCAACAACAGACACTTACTTCTATAATCAGTCTCGACTTCCCAGTCCCGGACGATTGGACAATCGAGAAGAATTTGCCGTAATATTTTATATACGCTGAATGAAAGAGGATGTTCGACTCCCTCAGATACTCCTTTAGCGCTTGTACTGCACTTCCTCGAAATGGCTCCTGAAATAATTGGGCAAGCTCCAGCACTGTATCGACCGTTAAGCTTTTCCGCAATCGAGAGCATTTCGTTGAGCTCACCAGATCCAGTCGCCAGAAATTTAGGCTTCCGATGGCTTTCAGTTTTGTCGCGGTATACTAGTAAATATATCAGATGTCTGAATATTGATCTGGCATAAGGGGCTTGTTACATTGAAAGACCTTTTCAAACTTCTTTGTGCTACATGCCGTTCGAAGAGCTTGCATGAGGTCGCTGTTCATGCTCAGCATCGACTCTAACTCGTCTGGAGATTTTCCTTTAAGAAAGCCGTCTCGCCTCCATATATACACAATAGCGTTTAAGAAAAATGCCATATCGGAGATTGTATCATTTGCAGGGAGCTGGAGGTTTCTTAACCCTTTGCTTAACAGGTCCTCTTGATCGTCAACATCCATAGGTGTTGCAGTATTCATGTCTCGGCCAGCGGAGAGGGCAACGATGATGGTGGCGGAAAGGAAAGATGGATATATATCTATAGATGATGCTGTGTATGCACGTGGCTAATTCCCTAATATGATACATAACAAGCCAAGAAAGCTGTGAACAAGTCTACTGAAAGGAATAAATTTCTAGGCCGGGAAGGATTGGCTTCCAAGGAAATGTAGGACAGTGCATATCTAGTAAGAGGCTATTCTCCAGGATAGCGCAGAGGAATGACAAGACGTGCATTGTTGAGGACTTTAGATGGCTGGTGGAGAATAAACACAACAAATAGAGGGAAAAGAAATAGGTATGCTAGTCTTGGATTTCAAGTTTTCGCCTTATGATTTCTCGGACCTGTCTAAGACCACCAGCTTCCATCTTGGCGGTCCGAGGGCTTCGAGTGAGCACCTCATCAGCACTGTCCACCTTCCGTCGGCTAGGACTCGGTGGCAAGGGAGGTAAACCCTTCAGGGGACTAGACCTTATCGATGGACTGGCCTCTGGCTGGTCTGCCTTCGCATTATTAGCCGTAGTGGAGGTATTCGTAGACGGCATCTCTAGCGACGTCTCCTTCCCAATCTCTTTTTGTCGGAGGAAGAAGGGGCATAATTTGATGGGTCAAATGCACGCCACAGCCTGAGCTACGCTTTTGTCACGCGCCTAACTCGTCCCCTTTCCATCTGCCCCCGTCAATTTACAGGCGCCTACGAACCTCCAGGAAGCATAAAAATCGTAAACCAGAGATAGGGCATTGATAGTATGACGACAATGGGTGAAACTCACAACAGCTCATTGCTTATGAATGAGGCTGCGGTGGTAGCCCCCTCTGAGATCAGTATGGCTACAAATGTCCTGTCAGGCTTCCCCATAGATGATGGCTCGGGCTGTAAGCTCATAATTTCGCCTTAGAGCCCATTGACTAACTGTACGTTCAATTTTTCAGGGCCTAGAGAGCTGGTGATTCACTACGCAGCATTTGTCCCTTCCGCGCCCTCCGTCTTCCAAAATCTCAGCACCCTCGCTCTGGAAGAGCACGATCCACACTTGATAAAGGCTATACACGAAACAGAGCGAGAGCTTGGACCATCCGGTGTCGAATTCCTTTGGCACAATTGCCCAGAAGTTTTTGGAAAATCATCTGCATCATCTAGCTCCCAAAGCCGCCCATTCGTTCAGGAACCACCGAGCGGTCTCTCTCCTAAGTTTGAGCAGCTGGTCGCATGTCTTAAAAGCATTTCCGAGGAGGATTCAGACGTGAGAGGGATCATAATGGGTCAGTGATTTCAATTTCCATACCTTTAACATAGCTAATGTCATCTTAGTGAAGCGTAGGGCCACTGCGTTAGCTATATCCGGCTTACTGAGTGTCGATTCAGCCTCACAATTTTGGCGACCATGGGTCATTATCGGGAACGACCTTGAGCAAAGACAGGCAAGCCCGGCTAACAATAACGACAATATCGGGACTGACTTTTCTGTGATCTTTAGCATGCGATTGCAGGGTTTCAGAACGGCCAATTCAACTTGATCATTGCTACGAAAACCATCGAGAGCTCGATGCTCAATGCATCTTTTCTCATACAGTGCGTCTTCTGGCAGGAACACAGAGAAGAGAGAGCGCTTACTTTGAGCCACAGGTTCACTCTATTTGACAGCCATCTCTCTCATGCGTCCTCTATCCGACTATGCAGTGGTGCAAAAAGTTTTTATATTCATATGGTCGAGGAGCACAACGATGAGCATCGCAGAATAATAACTCGGAATTCGCTAGAGAATGTCAAATCTCGAACAAGCTGGCTTGAATTTTGCAATCAACCATGGGCATTCTTATCAGCTAATGCCAACGATGAGGCACCGTTGGACAACACTTCGGATGGTGAAGAGCATTATACCTATGTTATCTCCGATCCTACAACGGGCGGGAAAGTAGCTATCGATGATGCACCCGTCGCGTTAGCACGTACCGTCGAGATCATGAATGCTTCTCGAGCACAACCACTTCTTTTTCTTGTATATCAGAGCACACTTCAAGGTTCCGTCAGGACGTGCAGTCTCATGCTTCGTGGACTTTTAGACATCGACATCGAGGTTATGGCATCTGATATATCCATCAATCCTTATTACCTAGCTGCATTTCGCGCTTGCGCTTCCTTGGCGAATAATGGCCTCCTTCCCAGCAGTGTTTCTGCAAGTCCAGACGCAGCAGAATGGAGAATGTCATCAACGCTACCTCCTCTTGGTGGTCAGAAGAGAAAGTTTGCTAGGCTGCTCCCTTCGTTCTGGAAAACATGTCACAAGTCCACTCGCCTGTACCCTATGGTGTTCACATTCTCCAACACTCCCGAACCACATGCACCATTCGTGCTTCTTACGTTCCAGCCTCTTCCAGACTTGCCCACATTTCCGTTGTTCTTTGGAATTAACATGGCAGATGTGACTACTTCGCGTGGCACTCCGTTCGAGGTCGATGATTCACAGTATCAAGTCCTCGTTGGGTTCAGTTCCAGAGTTGTTCGAGCAGTAACGAACAGGCCATACAGTGTCGACGCTGACATTGCCATGCAATTTTTCGCCCCTCTTCGTCCGGGATGGAGCTCGATGGTCACTACACTTCCTGACATCAAGAAGGACATCGACTGGGGATTAGCTGATCGGTGTGCACAAAGTTGGGGTATCCCTATGCGCTTTGGGACAGCAGAACAGGTCGCGCCAGATGTTGACGACGCAGTTATTGTTGACCGTTTCTCGGAATTTACTAGACGTTACATTGTCAAAAAGATTAGAAGTGACATGACTCCATTGAGTAAACCTCCTGGAGATTTTGTGGGTCTTTCAAATGTAACTGCCTATCATCGTGCTGACGTTTCGCGCAGCCGCATGAAAGTCTTCTAGCCTACACAAAGAGCCATCGGAAGAATTTTGTTGACTTGCAAAATCATAACCAAGTTATATTGGAAGTGGAGATTATTCCAGGGTTCTGCGATCGCCTCAACATTGTGCATTCCACTTTTCCTTCGCAACGAGCCTCAACCAAGAAGTGTCGGTTATTTTCTTTTGAGCATCACCGCGTTTCTCACCCATTCCTCCAGTTCTGATTCCGGAGCTTTGCACGAAAATATGCTTCCCTACTAGGTACGCCCCGGTTATGAAAAATGCTGATATCAATAATCAATGTCTCCCGCTCAGTCTATATCGCTCAGCCCTCCTGATCCCATGCATCTTGTACACTATGAATTCACTTTTGCTTGTCAAGGAGCTCAACGCAAAGCACTTCCGGTGCACAGTCAACGACGAACTGCTTCGGATGGCATGCACTCCTGGAACCGCAGCATTGAACTTTGACTACGAAAGACTGGAGCTCTTCGGTGAGTTGCTCAAGTATATATCTCGGGAACCTGATTCGACAACCTCTTAGGCGATTCATTCTTGAAATATTTATCATCGGTTTACCTTTTCGTTCAAAACGATAGCATCAGGGAAGGCGAATTGCACGACATCCGCAAGAACTTTATCTCGAATAAGGCACTACTCGATGCAGCATACCGCACGGGGCTGTGTGGATACATACAATCCATACCTTTTTCTTTGAAGTCCTGGAAACTTACTGGATACGGGCTTCCAACAACTCCTCGGCCTGAAAAAACCGAACAGATCGTTGATGAGATATCGTCAGCCCATGACGGGTCACACGACGACACTCTCGCCAAAGAAAACTTGAAACGTCGGAGAAGGGTTGAGAGCGCTGAAGAAAGAGGACAAGCACACTGGCTGGCCGATAAAGTAGTCTCTTTTGCTGTTTGAGATATCGATTGCAAAGCACTCATATGATCCACACAGGTTGTGGCCGATGTATTGGAAGCTATACTTGGAGCGGCCTACCTTTCAGGCGGGCGAGATAGTGCGCTACGAGCAACTAAGGCACTTTCTGTGCTACCACCTACAGATAGCCGTGGGCTAACAAACCACAGCGAGACTGCCTTCGCCTCCTGGGAAGACTTTGATCGAAGGTACAGATACATTGAATCGCAAGTTACGATACCATACAGTACCATTTCTGCTGTTGAGAGTATGATCGGGACCGACTATAAATTTGGACCGAGAGCATACCTGCTTCAGGAGGCCTTGGTGAGCCTCGTGCGTATTTGGATGTGCGTTTCACTGAGTCTTCTCCAGACCCATTCTTCGTCTCCCGCGATCCACGATGGAGACAGTTACGAAAGACTTGAGTTCCTGGGCGATGCTATTCTAGATTTTAGTGAGTTCCATTCTAGGGACTGACTCGTATACGCGCTAAACTTACGTTTCTATAGTGGTTGTGGAGTATCTATTTCGCAGAGATCGTGAATCTGTGCTATCGCCCGGTGCCCTTACACTCTTGAGGGCGAGCATGAGAATTTTCCATGTCGCCTACGTGCTAACACTCCTTCCAGGGCGCTATGGTAAATGGGTCCATTCTGGCCGCAATATGCGTAGAACTGGGCTTACATGAGTTCATCATGATACGAAAAGGATCCGACATGATTCCAGATTACATCTCGCAACTTGCTTCAAAGCGGACTCTAGCTCATTATTGGACTGAGGTAGAGCCTCCCAAAGTCTGTCTTGTTGTGTCTAGCCGAAGTATTGCTCAACTTTCTCAGGTCCTTTCTGATGTTTTAGAGGCCGTGATAGGCGCCGTTTATGTCGCTTCCGGATTTCAGTCATCTCAAATAATCTTCGATAATGTCCTGCAACCGTTCTACGAGCAACACTTGATGCCCCCGGATAAGCATATTTCGCTCTCCAATATTCCTGTTCACCCTACGAAGATTTTATTGGAATTGATTCAACAGCATGGATGCACAAACTTCAAAATTGATACTGAGAAACCAGATGATGGAAAGGGAATGATTTGCTCAGGTATGCCATCACAATTGAGTATTTGCCGCCACCTCGAACTCAATACATTCAGTGCTTGTACATGACATTGTATTAGCCAACGCGCAGGAGCTCAAGGGAAGTACAGCAGCGAAGTTTGCATCTTCGTATGCTATCGATGCTTTAGAAGGCGATCCGACGTTCATGGCAAGGACATGCGACTGCAGACAGAAGACGAAGAATCAGAAAGCCGATTGAACAAACTGCGACGAGTTTTGGAAGCGAGGACCGAAGTAAAAGGAGCAGAGATGAGAATGCAATAGACAAGGAATTAGGGATGTTGGGTACAGGACTTCTATTGGCTCGAACCGTCTAGGGAAGCGGAAATGGTGCTCTAGAATGTATAATATGATATGCCGTCTATTGGGACTTCTTACTGCAAGAAAATCAGCGTCATGACTTAAGTTTGAAAGAGAAATACTTACAGCTGGTAAGCTCCAGCAACAAAAGGGAGTGCAAAACCAGTCGCCATCAGTAAGCTAAGTTTCATACCAAAAGGCATGGCCTTCCTTCCATGAGGCCAGGCGAAGGGCAAGTGCTACATGGCCATTAGAAGATGCACCACCTCCAAGGTTTTAGTAGATACGTACATGGTATTCACCGTGCGCCGAACGGACAACACGGGAAGTGTGAATGCTACGAGTGCTGCGAGCTACAGTGCGGGCTGCGGTGCTTAACATGGTGAGGATGGAGGTCGGGAGTAAGAAAATTGTGCGGGAATGGTATTACCTGGCATTCGGAATCCGAGAAAACCCGAGATGATGATATCCACGTGACTGAAATGCTTAAAAGGCTTTTTTGAGCTTTCACTTTTCGAAGTCTTGCAGACATGTAAACTCTGCAGACTGCCTAGCTCTGTGCCATTTGCAAAGTAAGAGCGTTATTACCAGAGAGTAATACACGATGAAATATTGGCCCCAAGGATATGCTTCTCGACATTTCTCTCCGCACAGTGCGCTATGATACTTGGTTACAGAACTAGACTGCCTCACACTTCCGAAGCTTAGTACTGGAGATTTAGTCTCTACGGCAGTCTACGGCTAGATAGTACGCTCTTCTATCGAATAACCGGACACGAATTGGCCTCGGATCCCTTTTTCATTGCATTGTCATATAATCATGGCAATAGGGCGCTGCACCGCCACATTGATGGTGATTTTGATCCCGTTCATGATCTTGACCTCCCCTCTTATCATCCATGTCTGTTGCACGCAAGATCGCTACGATGGCCAAAATTCTTTTACCTGGACTGAAGAAAGAGATAAACGTCCCCACTGGACTCTTTATCAATAACCGATTTGTAGATTCCGTTGATTCTAAGCAGCAGATTGAGTGCGCGCAGTATTCGAATGGCGTTTCGCCGACTTCTGACCATCTGGTTTCGTTTCCAGAGCTTTCAATCCCTCTACAGAGGGGATAATTTGCTCTATCACTTCTGGTAAGAATCCTGCTTCTGATACTGGTTGCATCCAAGCTCTTATCGACGCACTCTTTCAGCGTCTGCGAAGGATATTGACGTCGCCGTTTCCGCTGCAAGAACCGCTTTCAATACTACCTGGGGCAAGAATGTGACGGGAGTTGAACGATCCAAGCTTATCAACAAACTAGCGGATCTCATGGAGCGCGACCAGCAAGAACTAGCCGAACTGGAGTCTCTAAATAACGGAAAACCCGTCAAGGTCGCGCGTGACTTCGACATTGGCGATAGTATTGCTTGCCTCCGTTACTACGCAGGATGGGCAGATAAGCTTTCAGGCCAGGTAAGGGAACAGTACGCTATGGTACTCGTCTTAGTAAGACATGAACCCTCTGTAGACCCTAGAATCCGACAGCAAGTCAAAGTTCTCATTTACGCGTCACGAACCCATCGGAGTCTGTGCTCAAATTATACCTTGGAATTAGTAAGTTATCGGTTCTGTCGGCCTTCTCAATATGATACTAATCGCGACGTCTGCTCTCTAGTCCCATCAACATGTTCTCTTGGAAAATCGGCCCCGTAAGAATAATATGTCACCTATATCGGCGTCCAGCACTCACGCGTAAATTATTTCCAGGCATTGGCTGTTGGCTGTACAATTGTGAGGGCCCCGTTTTTCTGCCTCTTCATCGCATAGCATTTATCAGCGGAAAAATAGGTCATGAAACCATCCGAACTCACTCCTCTTACGGCTTTGGTAAGTCCTAATATCATGGCATTAACACGACAGTGCTTGATAATCGGACAGAAAATTGGTGAATTGGTGGTAGAGGCAGGGTCAGTATCGCGGGAAGCAACATCAAACCCGACACTAATACCTGAGCTCCTACAGGTTCCCCCCTGGCGTTCTTAATATTGTGCCCTCCCTTGGATCAGTCGGAGGAGTGAGCGACCTTGACATTGCAGAGACCTGGCATTCGTGCTGATCAAGATCACAGGCTGCTCTGTCTTCTCACCTGGATGTTGACAAGATTGCTTTCACTGGAAGCACCGTTACTGGCCGAAAAATTATGGAATCTGCCGCCAAGAGTAACCTGAAGAAGGTCGAGCTCTTAATCCTACCTTACTGCCTCCACAACTAATTCCTTCGTACCCTGTAGGTCTCGCTAGAGCTAGGAGGGAAGTCGCCTCATTTAATATTTGAATCCGCGGATCTTGAACAAGGTATGTTTACTCTTTCGACAGACACTCCCGTGATGTCCCCTGCGCGATCATCATGACTTCTGCCTCATGGACTTCCTTCTTATGGGCTTCCGTTCGGCTTTGAGAGGGTCTGTACTGGTTGACTGGAAGCTACTCAAAGCCCCTGGTCGAACGGGCCCTTCATTGTCATGTAGACAACATCCGCAGACCCCATTCGTTATCGAATCCGTTCCCGCGATGGAGCCCCTGCTAACTCATCACCTTTCTTGCAGCTGCCAGTAAGACGTGTTCTATTGTGTAGGGAGAGAACTCTATAGGATCGTGCTGATCTAACCACCTCTAGATTGGAGTGCCTTGGGGATCTTATACAATTCAGGTCCGTGGGTTGCCACAGCGTTGCGTGGAAACAACCGCTTAAATGGCAGACTTTTTTTGTACAGGCCAAGATTGTACAGCAGGATCCCGAGTCTATGTTCAAGACAGCGTGTATGATAAGTTTCTGGAGCTGTTGTTGTCGCGTGTACGCGAGACGAAAATGGGCGATGCCTTCGATGACACCGTCGCTGGCGGTCCTGTTGTGAGTTGCCAGATAATCCCACTTCAACATCCGTGATGCTGAGAACCCTTTGCCTTTCTAGGTGTCCAAGACTCAGTACGACCGTGTGTGGGGATATATTGACGCTGGTAAAGCAGAAGGAGCTACTGGTATGGACTATTTCAGTCTTCTTTCGTACTTGGTTGTTTACAGGCGCTTCGATTTTTTTTCCAGTCGCAGCAGGAGGAAATAAGAGATCTGAGAAAGGGTACTGGGTTGATCCAACTGGTAATGCTATCGTAACAAGGACTGTGATCTTTTGTTGGAAGAACTGACGTGTTTGAATTCAGTTTTCACGGATATCCGCCCAGATATGAAGATTGTGAGACATCATTCTGCCACATGTATTTGGCCTCCTGCTGACTGCCGCTTCCCCCCTAAGGTCAAGGAGGAGGTTCGTGAACATTAGGATATTCTCTTACTGGCTTTCGTAGCTGAATGTTTGTGGATGCCAGATTTTTGGCCCTGTTCTTTCCGTTGGTAGGTTCACAACAGAGGAGGAGGCTATCAAGCTGGCAAACGACACCTCCTATGGTCTTGGAGCGGGGCTACACTCCAGTGAGTCGCCGCGGCTGCAAGGACATGTCAACAGACTTGAACATGTTTGATGGACAGATGATGCCAGTCAATGCTTGAGAGTATCTTCAGCTCTCGAAGCCGGAACAGTACGTCATTCCTAGTTCGTTGCGAACTTGGATCTCACGGTATCACACCCCACTCAGGTTTGGATCAACCAATATAACATGTAAGCCCCTCTAAAATAGATGGTGATCTTAGTTGGGGCGACTCTGAACCACCCACGCAGTTTATCCAACAATGTGCCGTTCGGTGGGAAGAAACAGTCTGGAATCGGTGAGCTATGATTGAACGGCTGCCGAAGAACCCTTCTAACGGCGTTGATGTAATTTATGCAGGTCGGGAATTGGGAAGCTACGCCTTGGAAGAGTATACTTCTGTTAAGGCAGTGCTGTGGAACTTTGGGGAGAAGATAGAATGGCCTCTCTAAGCGAGACTACTGAGATCTATTGGGTCTGGATCCGTTGGTCTCGTCCACATGCAAAGGCTGATGCATACCTGTACTAGCAGTAATAGCATACTTATGCCCCATTCTGCCAATGTAAAATGTAACACTAGACCTGAATCTGTGTCTTATCTAACTGCGCACAGCCTACGATTACTACAATATGACGAATTCGTCTACATAATACGCAGGGAATGGTGCTGCCAGGTGCTGATTCATGCGTCTAGGTGAGTTGCAACTCGGCAATTAGGTCGTCTGCGCTCAAAGCGCGGAAGGAGACTTGGTCCGATTGCGATCAACTCCCAATTATTACTGTCGATTGATGAACATCCCATGATGGGAGAGAGGAAAATGATCGACCTTGTTCTGCTATGGGGAAAGTAGATGATGAACGAACCTTCTCAAGAGCGACGATAATTTAGCCGGAGGCGACGATTGAGAACGGTGATATATTAGGGCGAAAAAATACAAGATCCTAAATCAAATAGCAAAAATAAGAAACGCGACGAAAAAGAGAAATCCAGAGCACTATGGGAAGAAGAGCGATACAGAGAATACAATAGGTCATAGATAGATAGATGGGTTAGACGATTGTCCGTGTAAATTAGTGCATCTATGTAATCTGGGATAACACAATAGACTTAGTTGGATCTGGAGCGCATCCATGTGCGAGGGATGTTATTAATGCGCGGAGGCATAGCGGCTGTGACAGCGGCACTGCGAAGGAGATGGAGCACCGCACGTCTTGCAGGCAGACAGACTGAAGACAGAAAGATGATTTAGTACGAATTCTGAATGCACAGGCACCACCGATGAACGCACCTTGCGTTCTGATGATGAGATCCAAACAGGTACGCTGAATTATCGCGATGTGCATGAGCAGAACTATGGCTCGAAGACGGTGACCAAGGGTCAGGACTAGTCGTCGTTGTCAGTCCACGATGCCCATTGTAGTCTTGACCAAAGCCTCCAGCAACGAGATGGTATGGACTGGCATATGGGTCAGGAGATAGTCCTGTGTAGGACGGCTGCGGACGAGACTGTTGCGGTTGCAGCGGTCCAGTATAATGCGAAGAGATATTCTGGGGATTAGCGAGATAGCTGGTCAGATCGTCAGAGCAATAGGCCTCTGGAAACTTCCGAGACCATTGGGGATCAACGTTCGTGGGGTTGGGATAGTATGGAGCTTCGTTTTGCAGTTTGTGATAAGAGCGAGAGAGCTCTGGACTGGACGACTGCGAAGAAGAGACTACTTGCGCCTCTTCGTCCGCCACGGTCACGTATTCACATTTGAGATCTTTGCGCTCGCATCTTTCGCAGCGACCTTGTGGAGGATTTTCGTGGGTAATGCACTTGATGAAGCGGGAGAACACATGTCAGACTATACTAGTCGAAGAGGAAGTAGTAGAAGAGAAACTGACCTTGATCTTGCGCTTGCGGCAGAGTCGACAAGCAATTGGGGCGCGTCTGCGTCTGAAGGTGGGAGGATGAGAGGTGGGCTCGTAGTGCATGATAGGTGTTGGGTGTTGGTGTTAGGTGGGTGGGATACAACTAAGAGCAGTTGAGATCTGGGCCCGTATTTAAGTACTTTTGGCCACGATACGAGATGAAACACAAATGCCGAAGACAGGGGACAAATGGAGAGGGCGCGGCATTCAAATAAGATATATACCATCGCCACGTGTAGAACAAGTTTGATACAGCCTCTCTGAGAGTAGACGGAGTAGTAGGCGACCATGGAAATCACCGCGCTTCTAAAGACGAGCACACCCATTCCCAGGAAGAATACCGCGAGAACCGTGAGACAAGGGGCGAGAGTAGAAAGCCAGACCAGTTGTTCGTCTGCCTCTCTTCGTTGCTGAGATGCTCTACAGTCCAGTGGAGTTAAGTCCGCATCGCGGCCAGTATCGCGAAGGAGGCCATTGTTGGTTCACAAGGCACGATTTCCCACCGATGGGATCTGCCGATGCGCTCTTTCCTATTTCATGTCCGAAGCAAAAGGAGCCTCCGCCCGGCCTAATGCCCGACGCCCGCGTGTATGCCCGAGGCCATATATGTGTATGAGCACCCACAATGCGATGGATTCGGTTATTACAATGCGAGGTAATCCTTGACTTCTTCTTCTGTGAGTTTTCTAAACGTCGGTCTGGCACGTCCTGTCTCTCCACCAATCTTACCCTCCTCGAGCTCTGCTGCTGATGGCACAGTGACCACCCCAATCTCAATCGTCTTTTCTGTCATCTGGCCCTCAAATCCCTCCTTTAGCGTGAGGAGCGCAGTGTGGATGGCATCTTCCAGACTGATATCGTCGTTGTATCTGTGTTTCACAACGAACGGATGCTTTCAATACCTTCAGCCGTGATGGACTAGAACCGAAACACGAACCGTTTTTCCAAGAAAGTCTTTGCGTTCGTCATGTTCTTTCCTATTGCACTCGCTTTCCATGCCCAAAAGGATCCCGACGGATCGACCTGGTACAATGTAGCACCCCTGTTTACATCATACCCTGCTACCAGCAATGACACTCCGTATGGCCGCACGCCTCTGCCAAGACGCCGTTCAAAGTCTGATATAAGGAAGTACTGCATGTTGTTTGCTCACCCTGACTGTGTGGCCTTCTGCATGACGGTAGCAATCTCCTGTGTGAGTACCCGCGTGGGAGGATACTCTCCATACATCTTCCAGTATGCCTGCGCTGTCTTTCGTGCTTTCGTGATCAACACACGGAAGTCCGGTCCCATTCCTGAGTACACGATTCCAATGTTCGGACACACGATGGCCACTTTGTCCAGCATGGAGTCGTCGATGAGGATGGATGATGTCTTCTTCTCTGTAGCAATCACGATTCCATTCGTAGCTGTCATATAACATCGGTGTCTTCCCTTGTGGTTCATGAAGTAGCCCACGCACCTTTGATACCCAAGCTCGTTGTTCCTTGCGAAACAGCAGCGAGAGCATGTTCAATCTGAACTAGTTTACCGCTTGGAGAGAAGACAGTAAGAGAGTAGCTGTACAGAATTCAATGAATATCTTCGTGATCCTGACCGATAAAACATACTGTCTTCACCTGTATGCTCCACCGTCTGCGCTGGCCATGATGTACGATGTAGAAAGGAAATGAGGATCGCGTCCAATGGCTTGCGCAATATCCCACGCGACGCGCGTTTGTTTGTTCCGAACAAAGAAAGTACTTTAGGGTCAAAGTCTAATGCATCTCATCTATCTACGATACAACAAACGAAGTTAGGTCTCGGTGTACATGAGAAAAGACGCAGTTGGCCCTGGAGCGTTGATCGCTGGGTGGGGCATGAGAAACACACACACGGATGAGAGCATTGTCCGTGTGAGAATAGAATACATCACAGATTTCTGTCAACAGTTCCTTTTTCCCAACATGTAATATACGTATAGGCAAACGGTTAATAGTATGCGACCACATGTATCAGACTATGTGGATGCCTAGTCTCTTGTCTTTGTAGAATGCCGTCAATCTCACTGTCCAAGTCAGCCGCAGCTTCGAGCTATCCGGATTCAACAAAGATCTCAGTCAGAGTACGAATACTAAGATGCGAAAAAGGGCCATTTACAGCAGTCGCTAGTTCCAGCATAGCCTTTCCGGCGAGCAAAGCTTCCTCGTGGTTGTCCTTGATCTCCAGGTTGATAACGTGCACTGGTCTGCCATACTCTCCACCTCGGGCGAGAAGATCTGTGACGTTTCGTGAGAAAGAGGGTTGGTTCCATGTATACGATTTCGCGCCATGATGGATAGAACGGAGGGCTTTACTGACCGTCACAAACCGCATCGAAGCATCTTTCTTCACAGGTAATCACCACATCTGGTACATTCTTTGACTCCTGCCATCGTTCCGGCGCCAACTTGATCTTTCGGTTTCGCTCTAGCATTTGCACAATCCCATTCGTCGTGTATCTAGAGTCAGAGGCAGAGAGATAGGCATCTGGTTAGCACCGACCATACACCCCATGCATCTATATGGTTTCATTACGCACAATGTGGGGTCTTTGGCTGTGAGCTCCTCCAGCATGGTGTTGTAAGGTGTTCCGAAGGAGTAAATGTTAGGCTTATTGAGCGTAGGACCAGGCAGACGGACAGCCGAACCAGTTCCAGCGGAGACAACGCGGAATCCTGCATTTCTGACTAACAGTTCATTCATTGCGTCAAGTGGAATGAGAACGACGAATGCACGGACAATAGCACTTTATGACCCTCCATGGACCTGTTCTTATCATGTTATTGGCGGAAATGAGAAAGCGATGTACAGACAGAATGGATTTGCATACCTGGTTGTTGGCACAAACTACACAGAACAGTGGTCGTTCCTTGTATGTCTCTGGTGTTTCAGATGAAGGAGTGGAGTGCTGTTGAGAAGGTGGCGGAGGTGGTGTGTTGTGGTTTTGGGAAGGAGTTGTATTCCGAGGAGGAGGAGGGGCATTGGGAGGAGTGCTGGAGGTGGCTTGCTGCTGCAGACGAGGGTCAGCACGCGCCAGTCGAGGATCTCTTGCTCTCCGTGGGTCCATTTCTACGAAAGACGCGTACATGATAAGCAAAACAGTATGATTTTTGAAAGGTCAAGATGCAAATCATCAAAAAGCCTCAGCAGTATCCAGAACATTTCAAGTCTGCATTTCGACCAGCTACCCTGGTATAGTTTTGGGAGGGTCGATACAGATTCCACTCTGAATCATCGCAGGCAATGGATGGAGCACTGGGAAGGGGAAAGAATCCACTGACCAATGTAAAGTAGACTTTAACAAAGCGCGTCGGGAGGTCGAGGTCGTGGTACGGGGTAGACGTAAGAAATGGTTTGATAATCACCTCTCACTCACTTGTAACCACGACCATGATGACCAGCTCTCTGGACTCTGACGTGGACCGTAATGCTGTCGAGCAGCTTATACAAATCGAAAGGGCTCATTCAACTGCGATAGAACAAGAGATGGAAGCACTGTTGACCAGTGTCCGCCGTCTTCAGTTCAAGAAAGCAGTCCATGAGTCGCAGATACGGCACTATCAAGGGCTGATCACTATGGCGCGGAGGCTTCCTCCAGAACTCCTTGCTGCCATCTTTGAGCTTTGCGTGGACGATGGTTGGACTCGAATGCCACTGGTCGCATCTGGAGTCTGCACTGAATGGCGCAAGGTCAGGGCTTTGAGCTTTCAATAAGAGGTCTACTGCTCTTTGTTTCTGAACTCGTTCTGTCGACTTCTAGGCTGCATTATACACCCCCAGCGTTTGGTCTCGCGTTTTCGTCAACTTGGAAAACAAAGATCCGGTGGGAAGAACGCTGTTCTGGCTTCAGAACGCTCGTCAGTCCGCTTTGGATATCACACTGGACTTTCGCAACCATCATGGATATGCAGAAGACATTGTCAGGCTGCTGGTGCGCCATGCATCCCAGTGGCGTTCCCTCACACTGAACAGCGCATTTCTATCTCTAGCCAATGACACGTTGACGTGCTGTCAAGACGTTGCCTTTCCGTTACTCAGATCCGTGTCCATCAGTATAGACGAGGAACTGGATGTCGCGCAAGAAGACTCTAGTCTTTTCCCCTTGACTGATCACTTTCATCAGTCCCCGGACCTGCACACGCTTCTGGTGAGGCGAAACATCCTCCCCTCTGTGTCCAGCATTCCAGCGACAATTACACACTTGACCATCTCGCTTCCAGCTTATCGACTACCTGACATGGTCACTATTCGCAGCATCGTTGATCTACTGCAACAAACGTCCGCAACCCTAACATCCTTGACCGTATCTGTTCCGCGGGGTACAGAACGTCAGTTTGCACCAGACGGTGATCCTCTCAATGTAGCAGAGCTGGATTCTCTTGAATCTCTCACCATAGCAGGCTCGAGTGATTTGTTTGCACTATTGCCCCATATCCAAGCGAGGTCCCTGCAGAATCTTACACTTCGCTCTACATCGAATGTGTTTGGCATGCCTCAGGCAAACCATGGAGCGCACCTTTTGCAATTCATAGACAACAGCAGTCCGCCTCTTCAACTCCTCGATATCCATGACCTCGACATCTCAGAAGAGGTGCTAGCAGTTGCTCTACCTCGTCTCAACTCGCTACAGACACTACGCCTACATGAATCTGAGATCACAGACGACGTGCTTGGCTTGCTGGTTCAAGAGTGCCCAGCTCTGCAGACAGTCGATTTCCGGTGGTGTGGCCTCATGTCAGGTCCTGCTCTGGTAGCATTAGTACGAGCTCGGTGCACGTCCAACAACCCTTTGACGAGCATTACTTTGATCAACTGTGCTGGCGTGAGGGACACTGATATTATAGGCATGGCAGAGTTCACGATCTGCAGGGTAATCATGAATTCCACAGACGATTACTGCAGTATGTTTTTTCTTTAAGCGACTGAGGTGTGTACTAACTTTCCTTCGTAGAACCTATTGGGTGTTGCCAGAACGAAATGTACCGCAAACGCCTCGAAAGAGGACAGTTACTCTACACAGTGGAACCAAAGAGACGACGTAGAATCATTTTGAATTCGTAGACACATGTAAATAGATCTAAAGGAGGTGGATATCGGCTTAGAATAATAGATGGAAGGAATTTGGTTATGTAGGTCACAAACTATGGCAAGCAGCGGTATTGAGAACGCCATCCGCCTCAAACAAGGACTTCTTCCTCTACCACAATGCACTATGCAAACTGAAGCTTAGAAATATCTTCAGCAGCCGTATTTTACCATCCCGTGAAGGACAGCGTAGTGGTCGTGGTTTGAGGAAGAGCTGACAGCGAGACGAAAAATGAAGTCAATCAACATTCCACGTGTATCGCATCAGACGGGCCGAGATTGGCAAGACGTGGTCGCTTTGCATCATACTCTCACCTCCTCAGTTCCTCACTTCGCCACTATGCCATATGTTGACCATACAGCTGAATTTCGCAATCTTGCGAGAGAGAAATCAAAAGAATATGGCTCGAAAGGAAAGGCCAAGGCATTTGCCAGACCAGACAACAACACGCTGGATCCGTTGAGTAAAGAGTATTTGGCGGAGGCATACAACGTTGTCAGTAACGTTTCTCATATGTATATACACCTCTGTTCCACTAACACCCTTCGCGAGAATAGCTTAATCATATCAAGAATCTGAACAAGATGCTGCTGTCCATCCGGAAGCCCTACTTGGACGTTAGCTCGAGACCACCTCCTCTTTCACGAAAGAATGCTGCAACGTTCGGTGAAACAGAACCATGGTCTAATGTAAAATATCTGAGCAACGAGGAGAGGGATCAGATTGATATGCAAGCCCGAACTATTCTGTCTCGCTGCTCGGATCGCGTCAAAGAAATGGAAGCTCTGGAGAAACGTACGTTTCTGTATCTCGCCTCCTTGTATAAATATTGACCCATTTACGTCTTATATTAGGAAGAGCAGAGCTTGTCGCTGGAAAGACCAATCCTCTCGCACGGCTCTTACCTGCCAGGTTACGCCAGGACGCATCTTCCATGACCACCGAATTCATAGCTGCACATCATTCCAGTATAACGTGGTACCTCAGTCGTCGCTTGACCGAGGCAAGTCAGACGCAGAAGGAAATGCAGGAAGAGCGAGTGAAAAGAGAGCAAGAGCGGACGCGAACGCTGGGTTCAGGCGCTGCTCTAGAAGCTATCAGCAATATACGCGGCCAAGCACCAGATCTCAACTCCCGACAAACTTCTACAGACTCGGACAGTGCTGCGCCTCCTGGTAGTTGGTCCTCTAACTTGATAGCCTCTGCCATTGGCGCGCCATCCCCTGGGTATGGCTCGGCGAGTTCTTCATTCTACACGCAAACACAACTACCGCCAGAGGAGTTGGAGGAGGAAGATGACGAGCTGGAGCTTTCAGAAGCCCAGATGCAGCAGTTCGAGCAGGAGAATGCAGACATGCTTCGCAGTGTGCAAAACACTCTACAGGCAGTTCGGCAGGCAGAATCGAGATTGCTTGATATTAGCGCACTACAAATGGAACTGGTGTCCCATTTGACAAGGCAAACAGAGTTGACAGATCAGCTGTATGAGGATGCGATTGCAACAACTTCTATGGTCGAGAAGGGCAATGCTCAACTGCGCGAGGCACGACGGCGGTCGAAAGATGGGCGGTTGTTCGTTCTCGTGTTTCTGATAGGTGCAAGTATAAGCTTGCTTTTCTTGCATTATTATTAGGATTTCATGTATGCCCGTATATGATGATATTATACAATATTGTGCACAAAACAAATGTCCTTGTGTCTAAATATGAATAGCTCCGTTGTTTGTCGAGTCTAGTGAAGTTGTGCGGCGACTGTCGGATGAGAGCATGCGCAGCAGTGGTGCATCTTCATCGACGGCATCCTCGATGGCATCCGCAGCTAGGTTATCTACATCATCCGGGAGGTCACCTAAGTGGCGGATATGGTTCTGAACACTGCGATAGACAACACTGCAATATTGTCAGCTATGCTGCCTAGCATTGAAGTGAACAACTTACACGCTAGTGATGAGAGTTAACAGGATACCTCCTCCAATAGATAGGCCATTGATAATCTTCGTCTCTAAACATGATAGAGGTGAGTGAGGTATCAAAGAAGGTGAGAGAAAAATTCACGTTTATCCATGTGGCTGCGTTGCTCTCCATCTGCTAGAGCAGCCAGACGGGATCCTAAAAAAGGAATTGTGAGATGCATGAACCAGACTATTAGCAATCAGCCTACCAATAAAGACATCCAGAAGGATTTTGGGAAACGTGAACAATGTCGCGAAGGCAAACTGCCAAAGTTTCACAGAGGAAATGGACTATCGTGGCAGTGCGTCAGTGCAGTACGATCAATTCAGCCAAAGACCACGACTTACTGCGAACAGCGTGTTGGAATAGACCCAAGGAGGGAATGGGGAGACCCGTATGAGGATAATGAGTCCAAGACCCTTGGTTTCTATCACTTCTTCCAGCGCCTGCCACTTGGAATTCCCTTCTGACCAATTGCGCAGCCGCGTACCAAAGAAGTATCGGAGGGTAACAAATACCACGACACTGCCGAGTAGTGACCCAATACTCGCGATAGCAAACCCTAGCATCCCGTATGCAAATCCGCAGAGCAAGAGAATAGTCGTATGGCCAATGAGCGGGGGGAACGAGACAAGGACAAGTGCAAGACCAAGAACGAGCCAGCCGTATTGACTCTCAGCAAGCTTGCTTGCCTGGTCATATAGGAACTGGAATATCCTGTCGGGCGTGATAATCAAGATGGCAATAACTATTATGTTCAGTCAGCGAGAATACTGAAGAGAGTTATACCGCACAAACGCACGTGTAGCTATGTCAAAGAGGACGATGGCGAAGATGGTTATCTGTAGTGGAGGGTAATAAGCCCTTGAGACAGTGCTAGCAATCGCGATGAACTTGCCTTGGCCCACATATGTAGCTTGAGGAAGCGCTGGTACGTAGCTTTGGGAAGACCACGAGCCGTCTGCCATATTTCACTTAGGGACGAGGCAGAATCAGTGGTCATGGTAGTAAGGAAGATAGAGGTAAGCTTCGGCTCGCATCTAATCACGAATGACACAACGCGATCAGAGTGAACGCAGTGCTAGCACGTGACAAGCTCTACCTCTTTCACGGCCTTCCACCACCTCGCCATGGAAAAGTACAGCGCGTATCGTGTGTGTGTCTTCGAAATTCACCCTTGAGATCTTTCCGACTCTAAACCTCTGCTTTGTAGGACCCTGGGACTGGGATACAGGTCAGAATACAGGACGGTCTGGCAGTCAACCACAAAAAACTAACACGCACTATTACAGCCATTTCTCACTCCGGTTGCACCTCCAGATGCCAGTGCCGATCTTATCCTCAAAGCCTTGATTCCTATTAGATATGTAGTGGGAGTCCTGCGCACCGCTGTTGTCCTGGTCCTCGCTCTGGTGTATCTGGTCCTCGTGTCAGGATTATGTACTCTATTCGTATGTTCAGACAACCGTGTCCTTTGCATGCTCAATCTCACATTTTCATCCACATAGTCTCCTATTCCAGCGCTGTATAGACTATTGTCGCGTGTGTTCACGTTAGTGTTGACGCGACTTGTACTTTTTGTCCTTGGATTCTTTTGGATTTCACCAGAAATGGTTAGCAAAAAGCGAGGGTTAGTCACTTACCTCTTCTCTGCGCCTCTTCAACAACTGAAAGGGGCACTACTAGACGTGGCGCGAATCTAGACCTCCCCTGGAATCCCAAGGCAGGAGACATCATCGTCTCAAACTCGGTATCTTGGATCGAGCTACTATGGCTAGCCTTCAGGTTAGTCACGTCTGTCTTCAGGCAAAGCCTCTCACTCACATGAACCCAAGATATGACCCGGTCTTTGTGGTACCAGTTCCAGAAGCAGACGTCATGCCCACAGCCACTACATCTTCATCTCCAATCTCTCATTCTCCGGGACGACGCACTGGCACTGGCTCTGCCAATATTGCCTCTGCAAGAGTCCAGACACCCCGAATCAAAATCTCCGGGTTTCACACTGTGTCCTTGCTCTCAGCCATTTGCCTGACAGGTCTTGTCCCACCTTACTCGTCCGTCCCTTCCAATCAAGCTCGTCCTCTCGAAGAAATACGGAAATCGACAAAAAGACCTATCGTTGTCTTTCCTGAATGCACAACCAGCAACGGACGTGGTCTTCTTCGGTTTGCCGACGTCTTCCAGAAATCAGTGCCAGTGAAGGGATACAACATTTATCTCATGTGCGTGCGCTACGACCCGCCAACGACATTCAGTCCATCGTTGTCGCTTTCTATCCCTTCCACGTCTTTGAACCCGTTGCCACATCTGTTTACCTTAGCTTCGTCCTTAAGTGTGCCCACGTTGTCTATCAGGATGCTGTCACCTGCAGAGTCGCCTAGCTCGGGGTCCTTCCTCGCCAGCGAATTTGTTGCCCACTTACCTCCTGGTCAGGATCAATTATCGGAGGCATGCGCTGCTTTGATAGCTCAAATAGGGAAAATGAAGAGAATGGGGATGGGCTGGGAGGACAAAGTTAATTTCCTTGATTTTTATCGCGGAAAGAAGCGGTCATGATACATGATTGTAGCTGAGGAATATTAGCAAATAACTATGCGATGTCACGAGAAAGTATCCGAATGCTATGGGAGCAGAAATAACTAATTAGACGATAGGTAAAGGTTTCTGGGACATGCTATGCCGTGAAGAAGAAAGCGAGATGCGAGCGAAAGTTCAAATGGTGCAATCCATGCAATGTGTCGTTAAGTGAGCAATGTCTGTGTTTGTAGTGAGTTCCGGGCAGACCGCAGTATCAGTGTAAGACGCACAAGATCTGGTTAATGCGATGGTCATTTTTGGAGGAAACCCGTTCAGTACCACTCGTAGCCGGAGCGTCTTGAGTCCCATCCATAGTTCATTGGAGAGTAATCTTGACTGTAATGGTAGGTTTCAACTCGCCAGTTGTCTAGAGGTCGATAACTGTCGCCTCTCCAGGGCGCGAGGTCATCCTCTGGATAGTACCTGATTCGGCAATGGTCGTCATAGTGGGAGTACGGTGGATATATTCTCTTGTAATCCGTGAAGGAATCAGGGTGCCTGTGCCTTTCCGGACTGCTGGCATATCCCAGAGGAGGCGAGGAGCGAGACTGTGTGTGGGTGCCAAATCGACGAACATGGTCTCTTGGTCGAGGTTCGTTCTGGGAAGAGGAAGAAGTCGAATCGTTGTCGCGGATGTTGTCTCCTTGAAGATTAGATTCACTCTTGAGCATATCATTCGGAGAATGCTACGAAAGGATGCCTGTTTATTAGACCATCAAGACTTCATGAGAGAAAGACTCACGCTGCGTAAGGTAACATTGACAGCTCTTCCTCCAAGAAAAGCTCCGTCTAGTGTTCGTGCAGCTTCATCCGCTTCTACTGGCGTAGCATATGCGATAAAACTTCAAGAAGATTCGATCAGACAGTGAGATCCTGGGAAGGTAGTGGTGGCTTCGAGCGTACCCTTTCCCACGGCCTGGTTTAACCAAGTCACAAAAGGTGACACGGCCACCAGAAAGCCTCCCAAAATCTTTCAGCTCCTTCAACATCGTAAGTAGCGTGCAACGCGGCAGGATTTTTGATTAATCTTACCTGCCATGCTACGTTCCCAGGAATATTGGTCACAAATATCTCCAAGCTGGTAGGTTGGATTCTTGGTCAACTTCGACAACAAGATCTAGTGCAGAAGACACAGCATACCTAGGTGAACACCCCCGCATAGGAACTGCATGAGATCTATCGCCCAAGATCTTATTCTTGGGTCGCGGATAACAAGGTTGGATGACGATAGCTGGACAAGCAGGAGGGGAATGAGTCAAATCATTTTGGAAAACCACAAGTACATGCTCACGTCGTCCCATGAAAGGTTCGCCCTGGAATTTCCGCAACACCTTGTTTGCGTCCTCCAATCAAGGTCAGCAATCCGAAGATGTGAAAGAAAGCGAGACACACTTCTTCTTTTTCAAACTCGACGAAGACGAAATCTGCAGGAGTGATCAGTGATATCGACGAAGCAACTCTTGATGTTGACTGACTCTTGACGAACTTGACTTCTTCGATCGGCCCATGAACGGAGAGATACTACAGATCGCGGGTGTGAGCAGGACACTCTTCGTAGGCTTGTAGATGGGATTACCTCGAGAACGCTCTTTCGGCCAACAGAAAAAGGCAGACCTAGTGAGGCATACTAGATGAGCAAGTCGGGATCCAGTCAACTATCGCTCGTACCACGCAGATAAAGTCGCTTGCTCATTGAGAATGCGTGGAGAATGGGATGGTGGTGGTTAAGAGCCAGGAGCTGACAGGGGGAAAAGGCGATCTTATGCAAGAGGGAACGGAAGCGAGTAGCAAAAGTCTAAATGGCAGGTCACGCCCTCCTGCTGATCTCAGCCACAGACGCGTCGGACGCGTCGGATACCAAAGACTAGTCTTTATTGTTTCTCTTCTTTTCAGACGTTACATTTTTTCACAGATTTGTAAGAGACAGCAAGCCATCGAGCAAATCCTTCTTAAGATCCTACAAAGTAGTATTACCACCAGCAAAAGAGAGTTATGAGCGTTTCACTTGCCTTGAAATCCTCTACTCCCACACTGATACGGACTAATCTTCTATCTTCGCCTTCTGGGCTGATTCTGGCACGATACTCAATCAAGGATTCAACTCCGCCCAAACTCGTCGCGGGCTATTATTGAATGTGATCACGGCCAGGCATTGCATTCGACTTCGAACCACTTACTGTGAAGTATTTCAAAATGTGCGGAAACCGGGAAGCAAGCTCAGGAGTAGAAAGCTACACGTTTGGGGGGTTACATTTAGCGCAACCATACAACTCCTTGTATAGGGAAGACTGACCTGAATAGAGAATGTGGCATTGAATCCACCTTCCATTTGTTTACTTGCATCAAATCCGCCGCTCTCCTTCGTCTGTAGAGACGAATGCCAAACCTTTGTTATGAGACCACCCGGAACGCCATCCTCAGATTTCTGTCCCTCAGGAATGGCCTGCAAGGAAGCGAACCACGCAACTAATTGGGTTGCTGTTTCGCTTTGCCTCGAAACACGCAGATGCAGCGTTCGTAACGATCTAAGAAGAAGCCATGACTCCAGAGATCCAATCACGTTTCCTGGATTAGTTAGTAAAATAGTGTGTCGAACAAAGAGACAGCGCACCCATGTATGTGCGATCATGCTGGAGCTGAGTGGGGAAGGTAAAGCTAATTGTCAGGATATGAGAGGTTAGAAACGAACTGTATCCCATTCTTCTTTTTCCTTGACGACTAAGACGCCAGCTAAGAGATCTGAGTGTCCGCCAAAGTATTTGGTAGCTTAAAAGCCCGTCATATTTAGCGACATCCTTCTCCTTCAATGATGGCTCAAAGGATTTACCTGAATGGAAAACACTGAAAATGAAGTTGAGGATTTGAGTATATATCTGAGTCTACAACAAGAGCACTTACATGTCGGCTCCAAAATTGAACGGATACTGGAGCGGTGGGGGGCCAAATGTAGCGTCTACGAGTAGTTTGCCCCCTACTTTGTGCACCTAAAGTTGCATCATATGCATATAAGCTCTTGTGCGCTTCAAGAAAGCGGTAAAACATGCCTTATCTGCATAATGCTGTATGTCCCTGATGTATCCTTTAATTGACTCACAGATTCGTAGAAGTATCCAGAAAGATACCTAGATTCTCCTGTGGGGTTCAACGGTGTCTCCAGCCAGCAAACGTCGCCTTCTTGATATTCATCGTCTAAATCAATCAGCTCAACCGGTCTTTCTCGCCCTTTACCATACACTGCAATGGCTTCGTGACATCCGAAATAGCCACCAGTGACGGCAATACGCTTGGGTTTGAGAAATACACATGCCTTTAGATGGAGAATCAGTATCAATTCAGACTTGTGGATGATCGTGCTCACCGAATATGCGGCAGCCAGGCCAGATGCATAGGTCAAAGCGTGTCCTTTCTAAGGAATGAAATGTGTGGTTGATTGGACGGAAACATGTGAATAAATCAAAGTGGCTAACATTGATATCACTCAGGACGGCCTCAGCTCTTGTATTGGTTTGTTGAGTGTATCGAGAGTAAACATGGAATGGAGGGTCCTGAAAGTCCTGAGAATAGACATCATCTTCCTTGTATTTGAAAGCTAGCGTCGAAGTCAGCGCAGGTTAAATACCAATGGCCAAGGATAATTTGTATGCACTAGTTGAGACTGAAATCGGGGGCATCACATCTCTGCCTTCACCATGTTTGGCGTCGTCGGCATGGTTAAGCGACGTTCCAAACGAGCTAGCTGTTCTCTCTGACATCGATGAGAAATACTACAGAAGAGTTAGAATTAGAGGTCGGCTAGAGGTCTAGTACAGTTGGTCGAGTCAAAGCCTCGGCAATTGCCGGTTGCGTGATTCTTTCTTCCTGAGACGCGACACAACATTATTGCGAATTCAGCAGAAGAAAATAATGTACAACATAGGCTTTAGATATGCGGGAAGAAAAAAAGTAAGACAAAAATCGTGTACGCACTCAGAAGTGAATCCCTTAGGTAGGTGCCACGAAAGGCATGCCTGCGGCTGTTTGTAAGAAAGTTCGCCATTGGTTGTCAATACCAGGTCCTGAGTCTTGGACCATCCCAAGCTCAGAAATGGCATGAGATTGATCCCTTTCGCCCTCTTCGAACAAGGAAGGCTGCATATACTGCCCTGTCAGATCTATTCCACCGTTGGAACCGTCGTTGAAGGTCGAGGAGTGCATCATTTGATCAGTAGTATATAACGCAGACAATGCGTTTTCCCACATCTCGTCCGACATCCCGGTGCCACTGTTCGCATTCATAGTGAAAGTAGTCGGAGATAGAGGGCGAGAAGAATTGTTGGCTTCAAATCCTTGCATTTGGGGAACAGGATAGGATGCCATGCTGTTTCCTGACTGATCAAACATATTTTTCTGGTAATCATTCGATGGTGATGTGAAAGGATGGTCTGCATGGGGAAGCACAGACAAATACTGAACAAGCGAAGGGTGCACGTCGTTGAGGCTTTCGTGAGGAAGATCATCGTCAGAGACGGCCGGTGTTGTGACAGTAGTCCCTGACGCAGGGGACGCAGATGTAGGTGAGCTCGTCCTCTGTTGTTTTTTCTTTCCCCACCTCGCAAGCAGGTTACTGAAGACTACACGCGTTTGCCCTCCGAACAGAGCAAGTTCATCTTCGCCGTAATCTTTCCCTATAGAGGCGATCGTCGAAGGAGACAGTGGCGTCCCTGACCGATATTGAGAATAGACTTGAAAGGCACGCTCTCTTAGCTGTGTTAGGATACCCTACGAGAAGAGTCTATGTCAAAGGATATATCTTAATGAGACGCACTTGACTTACTAAACCGCTTCGAGCCCTTCGATTGAATGAAGCACCCTTTTTGAATAAGTCGCACGCGAGTCCCAGTTCGATGAAGGCATTAGGTGCCATGCTGGATGACGGTGACCGGGTAACGATGGTCCCAACAATGATCTATTGGCTATAGTTAGATGCGACTTTAGGCGCGCAAACGTCTTGGGCTTACGCTTGCTGTAAACACTGGCGCGTAGAGTGGTAAGCATCGTACCACGTTTTCAAATAGCATAAGACTTACAGTGTGTCCAGAGGCCCCATAGCCTACATGCCAGATCCGGGAATCGGTCGAAATGATTGAGGCAGGCTTTGATGCTGCCGGAAGCACAACGATATGCAGCAAGAAAAGATGGAGCATATGGACTGCGCAGAGGATTCACCGGGTGATCTAGCATCGCTTGAGCGAAGAAGCTGCGATGTATATAGATAAGAGCTGAGAATATGTTAGCTATAAATCACTCGCAGATATAAGCGTCAATAACGCACTGATAATCCTGTATTGTGCCAGCATACACCCTCGCATATAGACAGAAGGTGTAAAATCCATGTCACTTGCGCTCATAAAAACATTCAGATGAGGTGGCAGAGTCATTTGTCTGACTTTCTTGTCGAGCTCGAGCACCGTTTCATAATTTGGGGGCTTCGCTGTAAGAGTAGACTCTAGTACAGCAGAGAAGATGGTCCTGCAAAATTCGTATTTCCACTGGTAGACTGTCACAGTCGTTAGAAGTAATGTTGTGCCAATACCGAGTTTACTCACATCCAATGAGCGGTTCTCCATTCTCGTCCAGTTTGACGTCTTCATCTATGGGAATCTCACAGTCGACATATGACAGACGTATTGCCGGTGGTCGTCCGATAGCAAGTGACTGGACAAGTTCGTCAGAAGCTGTGTATCGTTCGTTATTCAGGACGTAGCTTACATTGAGCATATCTGTGCACAAGATCTCGTAGAATAGTATCCTGCGTCTCTGCACTGTCTTGGCGTCCATATTCCACCTTGAGGGATCGCGATCTAGGAAGGATGTCAGAATCGAGTAGGCCAAAGTTGTGGCGTAACTCACGCAATCCAAGCTAGATATACATGATGATGAGAGCGTTTCGGACTGAAGTCAAGAGACACTTACGCTCTGCGCTAGTTTGCAAGCTAAAGACATAATGGCCCACTTGTTTTCCGCATTAGCGATACATCATTATTAAGGTTATGGAACAACGAACGGAGCTGTCCACAGTATATTTATTCCCTCCCATGGCAATGTAATACGAGATGAGGGAAACAGCTTGCACTGTCGCAATCTCCGGTGATTCGAATATTGAGCGCAGGCCTAAAGCAGCTCTGCCGAGGTGAAAATAATGTTTTGATTCGTCATTATCTATAGGGGACGATCTAAACTGGCGATACTCTTCTCACAGTCTATTGCACTCACAAGGGTCGAGGGTAAGATCTAGAAGCGCACCCATTGAGAAGATCAGATACAATACGGCGAGCTTGTGGGGAGTTATAGTGGACGTGTCATCCGGATTTGGTTCTTGGACTAGCTTGTAGATTGGGGTGAGGAAGTCATTGATGATTTCGTCTCTCAAAACCGGCCGGAATAGCCAACCGCCATGTTCGATGTAAGTTTCGCAGAGAGACCAAGCCCGGAGACGTTCCGGTAAATGAGACAGCAAGACAGACATCGCAGTGTCAGAAGTAGAACTAGCGCCGAAAGGGAAGAGTTCAGATAAATGAGCAACCTCCGCAGACACTGGCACCGCTTCGTAGTCATCGTTAGCAAGTAATTCGGCACCGGCCTGTGGGAATATTCAGATGGCTGACACACAGAAATGCCGGGTTAGCGACACCAACCAGAAGAAGAGTCTGAAGACAACAGTCGCTGGTCAGAACCGGTTAGTATCCAGTATCTAAGAAACTCGTACCTCGGATCCTGCTGATCGGCCGAAATACTTAGCTTCACCACTGTTTCCAATAGTAAGGGTTCCAAGTGCATCTATAGCGTCGAGAGACAGCTCTTTTGGCGGGGGCTTTGGAACCTCTCCATGGTGAGCAATCTCCGGCCCAAACTTGATGGCCAATAGTTCGTCTCGAAGTAGAGGATGTATTTCGCTGGAGACTCCACTCTGAAAGATAGCTAATGCGTCTTCTAACTGGCGAATGCGTCCACCCATTTCAGATATTTTTGTGTGGAGATGCGAAGTATCTGCAAGCACGAATCTGAGGATAATGTAAGACGTAGTTTGGGAGTGAGTGTTTAGCCAGCGCACCTCGTTCCCTGCCCAGAAGATAGACTGCCATTGGGGCAGATAGACGGACAACCTCTACGGACTGCGATTGTGGGTTCCATATGAGCCAATGAAGATATCGTGAAGATTGCTACGCACTGCAAGACGAGCAGGGCAACTTTTTATCACATTTGAGTTTCAACCTGCCCAAAGAAATGAGCACGAATCCTTTTCAGGATATACGGTTTGCCTGACCTACGACATTCTGCACAACTAATCTAAGGGGAATTAGCATGTAACCAAACCGAAGAAAGTAGCTATGTACCTCACCACGAGCACGTCTCAGCTCGATGTCTTCGTCCGTAGACACTTTTCGAGAGGTGCGCTTATGGGGATCTGCTGGCATGATGGATGGTGGGCAGCAGGGGAAGTGCTCTGCCAAAGTTTGTCCCCAGAGATGGTGGTAATAGTAATAGTAATGAAATGACTGAGTCCCACCGTCGGTGATCGGCTAATCCATGCCGAAGCGTGACATAACGCGCTTTATAAACGCGTAAAGTCACGTTTTAGTTAGTGCACGCGACTCTTCTTGAACCTCCATCTCTTTCTCTCTCCCTCTCTTCGTGTCTACTCTCTCAGAGACAATCGCCTTTGCTATGATCGTTGGAAACCTCCTCGCTGTGGCTGTTGTATCTCTAGGAGCATGCCTTCAAGTTTCTGCGTCTAAATCTCGCGTCGAAGCCTCTGCATCTGCCGTTACTCTGCGCAAATATACTCGTGCTCACGAACTCGCTGACGACTACTCATTCGATCCTCGTGACGGATGGATGCCTCTCAACTTCACCGACGAGCCCTACAAGTACGATACCGATACTGGCGGCGAGCTGGAAGCGCGTAGTGGCAAGAAGCGCAAAGCAAAAGGCAACAAGTCGTCGTCTACCTTGGGCGGGGTCATTGGCGGTGCCGTGAAGAGTATTTTCAAGGGTCTTCTCGGGGTTGGAAAGCCTGATCCTGTCACAGTCACTTGGTGAGTTGCACTTACTGATTTGCACTAGCCTCGACAATAACGCCGTTATTCGACAGGTATACCGGTCAAGATCTGAAAAACCCTAGCTGCTGGGCAAATACGAAGTGGGCTCCAACAGTAAGTGCTTTTGAGGATCTCAATCATAGGAGAAATGTTGACGCCGTGATAGGACGACTCGTTTGCTTGTGCTTTGACCATGGAAGGCTGGAAAGAGAAGCCCAAATGTTTTACTTTCCACGAAGGTATGTCCTTTGACCTGCTGTGTATTTCTACTCTAAAACTCCCTTCAAGTTTGCAATGGAAGCAAGAAATGTATCTTCGTTCGCGTCATCGATACCTGCGCTGGATGCAAAAAGGGCAGCCACCATGTGGACATGACTCGCGCTGCGTTCAAGGAGCTTGCCGACTTCGACACTGGTATCTTCACAGGGCAATGGAGGGCTGCGAAAAATACACCCGAAGTCTGGTAAGGTTGCTGAATACTCACATTATTTCCTGTGTCTGATCGCTATTTAGGGACGAGCGTCTATGGGGACCTAAACATTAGACAGCGTTGGTCGTTGTATCACATAGTGTAAATATTGTATCGAGCATATGTACGACCACAAACTAATCATTTCATCATGTCTTCAATGCTACTCGCTTGCGTTTCTTGTTACTTTCGGCAATCTTAGCTCGGACCTGCTCCTCGTCCAATCCGTCCTCATAAAATTGGGCTGTACGATCTTGCTCGTTTCGCCTCCGTATGTGTTGTAAAGCGGCTAGGTTATAGCCAATGGTCTGCTTCTGCCCTTGTAGCACAGCCCGCAAATGGCGTCGAAGCGGAATGAGCGATGTGCGCATGATTCTATTCGTGACTATTTGGTGATGATGAACTTTGAGCAAGAAAAATATGATTCGCGAGACAAGCAGTATGTTCCATCCCTGGAGAGAAAATCTTTAATTTGAAACCAAGCTGTCAGAGTAAGGACTTACATTCTGTGCCCAAATGTTCAAGTATTCCATGAGAGATATCACTTGATTGAACGGAAGAACAAGCAGAGCATCTTGCAACGCGGAACTATGCACACGTTCTACGACGCTGAGTACATACTTTTCCGGCTCTACGTCGTAGGCTGCTAGAACAGGGTTTCTAGGAGGAGGCTGAAGCCGCATTGCATCGTCTTCCGGAAGCTTAGACAGTGCTTCCTCGTATTCGCGGAATGCAGCACGCTCTCCGTCAGCGAGAGTGAGTGCTTCCATGATTTTTTCTCCAGCCATCAGAGTTTCCTTTGTTTGCTTGGAGACAAGAGCGGAAGTTTCAGCCTGTTCAGCGTTCCCAGCAGCATTCATAGAGTCAGCCACTCCTGATTCGTACAACTCTTCCAGCTCGCGCTCGTGTTCTTCTTCCAGGAAGAGCTGAAATGATCAATAAGTATTTGAGGGGACGTTCTTGTAGCATTCGCGCTCACAGGTTCATCTAATTTTTCCCAAACTCGGATAGACTTGTCATGAGATCCTGTCACAACAAACTTGCCATGATGGCTAACGGCAAGTGCCCAGACTTCTCCATGATGTCCTTCCAACTTCTGAATGTTCTCGAACTGGAAAAAGAGCAGGTCTTCAGCTGGCTTTCGAAACAGTTCACTAAGATTTGCGGACCTTGTCGCCATCCCAGTACTTCAGCAATTTATCCTTGCCAGCAGTCCAAAAGTAATGCGAATCTTTCTCAAATGCTACTTGCATCACACTCTCATCGTGCGCAAATATAGATTTGTGGCAATCGCCAAAGTCAAGACCCCATATCTTCACATTCTTATCCGCCGAGCAGGTTACAATGAGCTTGGAATCGTCTGAAATGTCCATCGAAAGAACTGGAAGCTAAGAGCTCATGTTCAACAAAATGAAAGGAAGCCTGAGAATCAGTGTATTTACCTTGTGGCCATACAAAGAGAGGAAAAATTTGAGCGAGTCCTGATAGAACACTTTGACGGTCGAGTCAAGCAGGGAAACTGCTAATAGTTTTCCATCAGGGCTATACTTGACCGAAAGCACGTCGTCCGTCATCTTCAGTGTGCGGATGTGAACCAGGGATAAGATAGTCCCGCTATGTGACTAAGCAAACGCGGTAAGTGTGGGAACATGCCAGGGTTTCAGAGACATACAGCTTCAGCGGGTGCTTCTTTACTTTCCAGTTCCCAGAATTTGACCTCCTTGTCGGCGCCTCCAGTTACTAATGCAAGCTGATCTGGCCTTACATGGATGGACCACACCGTCGATGAATGCGCTTTAATCGTGTCAACCAAAGCAGACGAAGCTATGTCGTATATCAAGATCTCGCCGCTTTTGGTACCAAGAGCAATCTAAACAGATTTGCATTCAGAAAGAGGAGCTTCTCAGAAAGGGGGGAAAGCGTTTACATGGCGATCTCCAGGTAAGAATGTACTGCAGACTGCGTAGCCACATTCCATAGTGCGTATACAGGCTGTTGTTTTCATGTTCCACACCTTCAAGGAACCGTTCGATGCGGAGGCGAGAATCTGGTCATCCGAGCTTAGAGATAATGTGCGAATGTCTGTACGGTGGCCAGGCAGATCAAGCGAATAGAGTCGTGCGGGGTCTGTGGGACCCTCTTTGGATTTGACTGATTGGGGGAAAGTATAGACTTCGAGGGAGTTGGATGAAAGCGCAGTGAAAAGCTACACAGCCGGGCTTCAGTTGAGACAGGGAGAGAAAGCCGCTGGTAGCTTACTTGTATTGAATCCTTGACTTTCTTGCTGTCTGGGAAATAGAAAGACTTCACTTTACCACTCGCTCGGATAATTGAATGAGGGGTAAAGAGTTCGGTTAGGGAGATTTCGGCGTCCAGGTCGATAGGAGCACTTTCTTTTGATGACCCCTTCTTGTCTTGTTTTTCCTTCTCTCGTTTGCTGCGCCGAACACGTTTCTTCATTACCTCTTCCTCTGTGCGCATTCTGAAGATTTCAACCGAGCGGTCATGGGATTGTAACGCGATGAAGGGCTGAGAAGGGTGAAAGGTCAACTGGGAGATACGGTGTGATGCTGCAAGTGGTAGAACACCGAGAGGTGTTATCATTTTGGGTATCTAGATTTCATAAAGTCAGATAGAACAACATGCATATAATCATCTCTTCCAACTTACTTGACCATCTGCAGAGGCAGAGAATTCGTCTGTGAGCTGTGAATGATCGACTTTCCACGCTTTGACTTCGCCTTCTCCACTACCGGTGAAAATCATTTTGTTGGTAGGGTCTAGGTCCATCGCCCATACGTCTGACCTGTGTGCAACTACTGTTTGAACGCAATGCTGTGTTGAAAGATGCCATAGCTTTAGGAAGGTGTCTTTAGATGTCGTGAGCAAGTACGAGGGGGCGGAAGACGTCGAGGTTGAAGGGGCATCTGTCGAAGCAGACATGAAACGTATCGCAGTAATCTGGTCTCGATGGCCACGGAGCCTAGACAAGAAGTTAATGCGATATTCAAGAGAAGATAGAACGCATTACATACCTGAAGAGACCTGCTTCTCCTACGACGTCCCATAGGATGAGCTCAGTGTCCTGAGAGCCAGATGCTAGTCGCGTGCCCTGTGCGTCGAATGCTAGTGCAGTAACAGCTTTTTTGTGGCCGTTGAAAGTTGCAATCACAGACTCTGTTTTGGAGTTCCAGAGACGAACGGAGCCATCTGCGTAGCCTACAGCAAAGGTTTCCTTCCTTGGTGATTGAATAATACATGTTACTTTGGCTCTGTGGCCTGTTTCGTGCCACATGGAGATCTTTTAGTAATTTAGTTCCTCTGCAATCTTGCGAAGTGTAGGATGCGACGTACCATCTGGCCTTTCTTGACGTCCCAGACCAACACATCCTCTAATGCAGGAACGTACGCCAGAGCGCCATCGTAGATTGAATTTGAAGAGGCGCTACACACCAAGCCAAATGCCTAAGAGCCAGTCAGCTATTATTTCGGATAATCATAGCATGAATACTGACCTGTGTAGGCCCATGTCGAAGATAACTTCGGACCATCGTGTAGAGAGTTGAAGGACAAGGTGCTCACTCGAAAAATCCTGTCGACCGGTCCGATGCATCCGGTGATCGAGCATCCTAAAGTGGGTGAAGGACAGCAGCGCAGAAACAGCCATGATGTTGTACTCAACCGCTCCTGAGGCAGCTACACGCTTGCTATCGTTTGTGAGTTTGGGCATTATCTCGTTGAATAAATCCGCTCAAAAATTTGTAGGTCAATGCGTCTCCAACACCGTTCCATGCGATTCACAACGCCGCATTGCGTCTAGAGAAAGCAGGATTCAGAAAGGTGCGTATTTCTCAAGTAGAAGCCAAATTGTCTAGGTATTTGACGCTGTTTCGATAGCTACGTGAAGCCGACTCTTGGGATGGCGAACTAAAAGCTGGCGGAAAATACTACTTTGCTCGGTGCGCAAATGATATGCGCCACTGATCTTCCATCTGCTGAACGATTCCCAGCAACCAGGCTGCCTTGCTTGCATTTACTCTTCCCCCCAAATGGGAACACGGTACAGGAGTCAGCATCGTTGCTACACACGTAGACAGTCCTAATCTGAAGGTATGGTCATATTTCACCCTGGACGTAGCACTCCATCTGACGAAAGGATAGGTGCGGCCAGTATCCAAGAAAACGGAGGTGGGATACCTACAGGTTGGCGTAGAAACCTATGGAGGTGGTATATGGCACTCTTGGTTTGACAGAGATCTATCTCTTGCTGGTCGTGTCGTTGTGGCAGACAGCGCAGGTCAGTTCACGTCGAGGCTCGTGAAGATTGACCAACCGCTGCTACGCATCCCCACCCTGGCGATCCATCGTAAGATCGAGTCATGCTGTGAATACGAGCACGCCAAATTCTAACAATCCTGCAGTTGATAGGGCCTCTGGCGAGAACTTCAAGTTCAATACCGAATCTGAATTCATTCCGATTCTGGGTCTTGTTGAATCGCAGCTAAACAAAAGCGTATCACCTTCCACGAGTGACGTGCCCGTCTCAAGCGTTCAGACCAATCATCACTCGGCTTTCCTATCCTTGCTTGCAGGGGAATTGTCCATTGCTCCGGAAGAGATCCACGATTTCGAACTGTGAGATCCTTCCTTCGTTCCATCCTATTTTATCTGACATGTTGCTACCAGTTCGCTCTATGACGTACAACCAGCTGTCCTAGGAGGAATTAGCAACGAATTTGTGTTTAGTCCCCGCATGGACAACCAGTTTAGCTCGTATGAAAAACCACCTTCCCCTTATTCAGCTGATACTGACACTGTACTCATAGGTTCGCTGCAGTTGAAGCGATGGCGGAAAGTACCGGGGCAGAGTACTTCCCAAGCATCGAAGGAAACGTCAACTGCATCGCACTTTTCAATCATGAAGAAATTGGCAGTGTTTCTACTACAGGAGCTCAGTCCAATCTCATCCCTACCGTTCTCAACCGTCTGTCTCCAACAGCAGAGAGTCTGGCACGATCGATTTCCAAGTCTTTCCTGATTTCTGCAGACATGGGTCATGCTGTTCACCCGAACTATAAAAACAAGCATGAGGAGAACCATAGGCCATCTATCAACGGGGGCGTTGTGATCAAGACGAACGCGAAGCAACGGTAATTTGCCTTTGAATGTGTGTGTGGAAGCTCAGCTAAACACTTGTATAGCTATGCAAGCGATGCCATTGGCTCTTTCATCGTCAAGCAGCTCATTGAGAGGAAAGGAGGGAAAGTTCAAGAGTTCGAAGTCCGTAATGACATGTAAGCAATTAGGTTTCGCCTTGGTTTATGCACTGCTGTTGACCTCGCAAAACTAGGCCGTGTGGATCTACAGTTGGTCCATTCCTCTCCGCCCTCGGACTCAGAACTGTAGATGTTGGCTGGGCAATGCTGTCCATGCACTCTATTCGCGAGACCGCAGGTTCTCAAGATGTACAGAGTGCCATTGACCTGTTCTCTGCCTTCTTCGAGGGCTTCCCTCAACTAGATAAGAATCTGACTGTCGATTAAACTTTGAAATTGTTGACTACGTTTATGACTTGGATTTCTTTCTTGGCCCAGAATATGAACCGCCTCCAGAGAGCACACTTCTTTTCTTCGATGTCCGCGAATAATGTGACAGCACCCACTCTCGCTCAGCCTCTGTCTGTTCAATGGTACCCTGCCGTATTTCGTACGCTGGTTACATTGTATGGGTCAGATCTTGGGGAAGAATTCAGAGAAACAGGCGACTCACGTTTCATCTCTATGCGGGGCCCAACCTCTGCGAGCTGAACCTGCTTCCCAATTTTGACAAAAACATGATGCCTACCGTTCCAGGTCAATTCCCATACAGACGGGATGCATACATAGACTGGAATGCTCACCGGAATGAAATAAAGTCGTCGTCGTTAGCGAACGTCATAACTCTTTTACTGTCCTCTTTTGGGACAGGGAACAAATACTTGAGAACATCTCTGACCCGCTCTCCTAGCTTCGACGAGAAATTGTCGAAAATTAAGTGAGGATATTGTTCAGAAACGGTGGAAGACTGGTAATTTGGGATGTCATGGCGTAAAGTGACATTGGTGAGGGTGAAATATACAGTTGGACCATGCGGGAAGTGAGAAACGATCATGGCGTCTAGAAGGAACATCGTTAGCTGATTTTGAGTATTATCAGAGCAAATGGCGTACCTGGGACGCCTCTGTGCTCATGGAGGACAATAAGATCTGTAACATCATTGGCACGACAAGCTTCTGACAGCTCTTTTACAACATAGTTTCCTCGGTTAATGCGATGGGAATTGGGGAAGACAAGGCGCATTTCCTACAACAAGTACCAAAGCGTCAGGATCATGGACGTGATATGGACACAATATCTGACCTTTGCAAATTGTAGCAGTTTGGAAGATGGGTCTCGAGAGGTAGTAATGACAGTTTTTGGGTCTTGAACTCCGGCTCGCGAATACTCGTTGTCGATATGCGTTGAAGGGTCTGGTAGGATCTCGCAATGTTTAGCAGGCGTTCTCCGGCTGTCCATATGCAACTAACGCACCTTCTTGGGCTTCATCAAACGTGAGTTCCTTTCCTAGTTTCCCAGAATCTTTTCTCAGCTCTGTTGGCAAGGATTTCCCTGAGGCCAAGGCATCCTTCAACTGCTGCTTTCGTTCATACGTTTGTCGCTCCTGAGCTTCAAGCGATTTAGCGTAAATGTACTGTCGACGTTCCCTCGTTTGACGGCGCAGCTGTGCTCGTGGATGAATTTTCGTTCACTGTGAGGGCGTCTTATTCACTAACCATTGTGTGGAGATGTAAAGCGCAAGGTGGGTGGAAGGAAAATGCACCCCGTCCAGATTTGGAACTAATAATTGATCGGCCCAGCCACGTGCATACATCTTCAACAATTTGGGGGTTCTACTCGTACAATATTCTAGCCAGTATAGGATATCTTGAACGCCCAAGCATCTTCAACTAATAGCAGATCTTCCTCTATATCATCCGTGTAGAGCTCGAAAACCCCGTCTTCTGTCCAGCTCCACTCAACCTCGACAGAGGAAGCATTAGAACCAAGAAATGTGGCAACATCACCCTCTTTGATAGGCAACGGCAGCTTTGAAGAGATGACTCCGCTTTCTGGAAGGCTAAGTGCAATCACGTAGAACGCATCGGACTTTGTCGTCTGTTAATTCGAATGAGTGCTTCATATACCACAATTCATAACTCTGGAAACATACAAAGCGTAAATCTGAGCTTGGATCCTCTGCCGAAACGTACCAGTACGTTGTGTTATAGATAGCTTCACCTCTGATACAGGATGTCAGGATGGTCAGCTGCGCAATATCGTCTACAAAACCAGAAGGAACATACGCAAAAGACAGCCACTCTCCAACCTTCAGCAAGGATTCGCGTGATGGCTCGACAATGGTTCCATTTGCAGTTGGGCCAATATCTATGAGGTAGTTTCCATTCTTCGCGACGATGTCGACCAGAGATTTCAAGATGTAGCTCGAATTTCGGTAGCCCTCCGCAGGCGTATCTGAATTATAGCCATAGGAATATGGGTCGGATCCTTCACTAGATTCCCATTTACGAAGCTCTACAAGTAGAGTGTCAGTGGGGCTCTCTCTTGGCATCTGAAAGCCCAAACTCACTGAGATGGCTTGTCGTAGAGTATTCCGGGTTCTACATTTCAGGAAAACGTTTAGTTACAGCGAGATTCAGGAATGAACGAAACTGCACACATCAAAATCAGAGTAGTTCGCGCCACAACGTGCGTTTGCTATCACTTGTCTTCCTTGACTTCTTGCCCAGTTGTACCACTCTGGAGCGAGGTCAGGATAAATAGTCGGCCCGCCAACGTCGCACCACAGAATATCGGCACTATATCGATAGAATAGCGCTTCCATCTGGGGTTTCATTATATCTTCGAGGAAATCATCGACCTCGACATAGCCTGTGTAGGGCTCAAAATCTGAGCGGGAAGAATTATACGCATTCCTTGATCGGATGGTTAATAAATAGTAATTTGAAAGAGGTCGAAGCAATACCTAGCCAATCCTCCAGCAAAGCCTGTTCTTTGCAAGATATCATATCCTGGCTAACATTCGGAGTCATTCGGTCGACAGATTAGAGGGCTCCAAGGTTTTGCTTACCGTTCCTTCTGCTCCTCTTCTGTGATACAAATCGTCACCGCCACCAGCGTGTCCATATTTGGCGAAGGCAGGACTGAACCACTCCGGAAGAGAATAGTAGAGCTGGACGCCAAAATTAGAGCTACTCGGTTAGAAGATAGACCGACTCGTACTCCGGTATAAAGGTGAGGTTGTAATTCCTTCGTTGCATTTACTATCTCGCCTACTAAATCACGTCTAAACACTTTCAGAATGTGTTTGCATGATGGCAGATGCACTGTAAACTTACTTAGGGCCATAGTTTAGGGAGTTCCGTTTCGAACTGTCCCCTGTGTCAAACAAAGAAAACCCGTCATGATGTTTTGTAGTGATGACCTTGTAATGGAGTTAGAAAATACAACGGGCAGAGCAGGCCATACTAACATAGTATTGAGCCCCAATGTCAGAGACAAATTGGACAAACTCTGCCGCATCGAACTGGTCAGCTGTGAAGTCGTCGAAGAAGTCGTCATAGTAGAAATCTTCTCCATATAGCTCTTTATGGTGCTTCCAAACAGCCTGTACGTTTGTCAAGATTGGCAATGGCCAGTAAAGAAAGGTTGACTGACACTGCTCTCGTTTGCCGGGTTATGTTGCCAGTACCAGTACCACTCGGCATACTGGGTGCCGGAAACAGTCCAAGCAGGGACGGAATAAATGCCTATTAGGAAAGGTTTAAGTCCAGAAACAACATGAATCTCTTCGAGAAATTACCCCAATGAACAAAAAGTCCAAACTTTGCGCCATTGAACCACTCTGCGCTTTCATGGGTCATAAGGCTATCGTCGCCAACGTGAAAGTCTGGGATCCCTGCAGTGATGTTCCACTGCTGCTCGTCGAGGGCTTCTCCATCGAGAAGGACATCGACATCTGTCAACAGAGTCCCCGAGTCTGTCCCATTTTCATTCTGGATCCCCACTACTAGTCGAACCTGGTCACCCCCTCGAAGACGTTGAAAGTGACCAGGGATCACTGTCTTAATGGATCTAGAGCGCGACTCTAATGTGACTGTCTGGTTGGTTGTGATCCAAGTGGTAGGCTCTGATACACTGGGTGCCAAGTTGTCGATAACGACCTCAACTAGTTGGGCTTCTTCACCTGAAGGCAGCATACGAAATCTGTTCCAACATTCATAATAGTCCTTACCACTGGCATACTAGAAACTCGCAACACTTACTGAGTTGTGCTGCGCACGTTTTGCACGGCAAGGAGGGGTTCGGAAACATTGGAGGAGCTTTGCGATCCCAGTAGAGTGATTGCAAACTAGATTGAGGCGTCAGAAGAAGAATCGGAAGGGAGCACTGCAGACTGACGACATGGATACTAACGACCCCTGTCAGCTGAGAAGTTGCAGTCCGGCTGAAGGTATACATCTAAATATTGTTCAAATGCTATAGAGAAATAGACACGAACTTGGGTAAGATAATCCCCGTCATATTCTTTGAATTGTCCAAATGATGCTGAAATGTGAACATGCGAGTAATGTTTACTAGCGGCATCCATGAGTATCAGCAACGACGAACACACATAATACATACAATTTCTGTGCGTTGTTCCATTTTCTAATCCCTCGTTCAGATAAGGAGCAGTGATAGGCCTGTAGATGTGATCATAAGACAGCGAGAAGCAGAACGAGCCACTTCCTCATACCCATCTGACGGATTTTTCAACCACCACGGGGCAACCACAAAACCCAAGGATTCGCTACTCCCATCTTCATATAGGGCTGCAAATTCTCCGTTGGCATAGGCTATACCATCCGTAGCGCCCATGAAATTGAACGATTGGTACTTCCCAGGTGGAACTTGTAATGTTTGACCGGTAGAGTTCACATTATCGAGGGTCTACAAAGATTCAACAGTTGGACACATGGGAGGTACAAAATGTGAGCGCACTTACATCTTCAGTAGTGAAATCCGGAAGTAAATACTAGGAGGTGCGCAGGAATCAGGAAGGTTAAACTAGAGTGGAATGGAACTAGCACTAACAGAAACTCCTTGGTCAGAGAATAAACCTTCAGAAGGCAGGTATTCAGCAGGGTAGGACCCATTGTGGCCATCAAAGTTTGCAATGTGTCCCTCTAAAGCGGCAGCTTTGTTATTCAAGTAAGGCGTCAGATCAATGTGTGTTTCGGTGGGAGTCGCTGCAGAGTAGCCAGTGCGCCTTGAAAGAGCACCAGCAGCGAGAATACTCAAGCCAAGAAACAGAAGCATGAGATATGGAAGCACACGATCGTTTCACAGACTCGGGCCTCTGTTAAATACTCGGAAGGCGGGGTCGGGATCGGGTCGGGAAGACGGTCCGGCATCAATATAGATTATCGTTTCCTACAACACACGACTGACGAACATGTACCCTTCATCAACGTATCTCGCTCAGTTGACCCTGGTACGTCGTCTCTTCGTGCAGGAAAACAAAGATCAGCCGACAGAATCCCCAGGACATGCCAATTGCACAGTATACACTGGTCAGCATGAGTGGAAGGAACTCCATGCTCCCCTGCTCGCAAGCTTGCCCATCGCATGCACTAGACATGCTTCGTCGAGATAGAATGGGCAACAGTGTGACAGAGACCTGCAAGACCAAGAAGCCAGCAAGGTACAGCTTCTCGGCAAAGTCAATGGCAACGTATATCTTGGATTTTGGAAATCTGTAACCAGGGACGTTAGCAGGAGAGTGCAATCCGAATAGCACACTCACTCGTAAACCCTGCGAGACAGAGGTCCGTACACCATTGCAAGCCATATACACGAGTACACAATTTCTATGATATTCTCTGAGAGCCTCGGATCAGCGTCGCGAAGTCATATATTTACGAAGCTAAGCTCACCATGCGCAGTGAAGAGAAGTGGGAATAACGAGAATATTCCAGCTACACTGGTCAGCAGGAAAGTCCGGAAATAGGCTTGCCTTTCTGCTGCGAGAAGACTGCATCAAGTCAGCTGCAGCTCTATTGTCTTGATTACAGACATACCTCAACGGAACCAGAATCAACAGAACTGCCTTCTCATGCACATGCCACCCGAACAGGAAAGACGCATATCCGCAAAGAGTCAGAGATGTGAGAAACGACTTGTAAGTCGGATTTATCCACAGTTTCGCCAACACAATCTGTGGGAAGAAGATGAGTGATGCCCCTTATTGTATATTTTCAAAACTCACGCATTGCACAGCCAATGTCAGTGTAAATGTATGAAGTGGAGTTATGTTGGGGAGCACTGCGAACACCGTGTCCCCCACTAGCCCTCGAGAAGTCGACGCGACACCTGAGGCATTCACGGCCAGATCCAATCCCCCACGTTTTGCCACTTTTCCCTTTTAGTTGGAATATGCACGTATAAATGGACGAGAGAACATACAGTATAGCAAAACTCTATCGGCAGCCGTCAAAAGAGCCCAGAAATTTGGCGCCCAGTAAGCGTGGTTCAATCCCCTGGTGAATGGAAACAGTCTCGAGAGGACCTGAGGAATCTGTCCCATAATGATGAATGGGCCAAACGATGCAAGAAATGTTGCGATGACTCCATTGGCCAAGGCAAGAAAATTCTTCATCTGGAGCTCCCCACCAGGGGACAAGCAAAAGGATCGCAAGAGGTATATGAAGTAAGCAGGCTGCGCAAGAATAAGCAGTTTTCTTCGCCTGGACGGAATAGAGAAGAGCCTTACCGCAAGGTACATGTAGATGTGTTTAAAATTGAGTAATACGGCAAACAACACACCACTCGCCAGTTTATTTCCCTAAGAGAATAAGGTAAGGCTAGACACCATTGCTAGTGCCATGATCACGCTCACTTGTTGCGCCATGAGGATTGACCAGAGCAAGATTCCAAACATGAAGCCGTTGTACTGGAAATGTATATGATCCACAATAAGGAAGCCGGGGTGAAGAAACAGAGACGCAGATATAACGCGTTGGATTGAAGGGTCGACAGCAGAGCGGGTGAACCTAGCAAAAGTAATGAATTTCCGATACTTGAGAGCCGAAGTAAATAAAGCCAACCTGAGAAGTGCAAAGCCCAGCACCAACTCGGAGAATATGACGGTCAAACGCTGGAAGACCACGACGGACCAGGCATCGTAGTTGAGATTGTCTAACTGGACGATCTTTGGGTCAATGAAGGACGCGGGTATCGACAGCAATTTCTCGAAATACGCGAAGAAGGGAGGATAGTCCAGCGCTAGTGGTTCGTTAGTTTCGGAGGACACTACAAACGCAAGATCCACTAACTCCATTCCGAAGTGGTCTAAAATCCAGTCAGAAGCTTTCCTGTTCACAGATGGAAACATGAGGACATACATCGTAGTACCATTGCGAGATGGGCAAAGAGTGGGTTATAGCTAACCAGTTTCTATGCACCTCGAAGTCTGTGGACCGGCTGCTAATGGTTGGCATGCATGCAGAGCACTCTAGACTTGTAAACAGACGCACTATGCAGGGAACAATAGCAGCTTCAGAGCAGTTGAGACTATGAAGATATCCCACTCCGATCCCGTAAGGTTTAAGGATAGCCACCATGGTGGACTTGGAGGTAAGGTTCCATCCATATGTAAGGAGCAGCTAGACAGAAGCGCGTAGGGAGTTATTCAGAATCGAGAAAAACGGATTATATGATTGTGCGCGGCCTCTGGGGTCTAACGCATGCCGGCCAGGCGGTTTAGAAAGTTCGTGGATGTACGAAGGAAAGAGCTGTGTGGCTGTGCAACCAGGTATGCCTACTACTGCCAATGAAGTCAGTCCAAGCGCGTCGCGGTATGGCCAACTTCTATGCGTCTCGGTCGCTCTTCGTGCTCATAAATCCGATAGAAAGACTTTAGTGCGACTCGTAGCATTCAGTTTGTCTCTCGGTTTGGGACCGCTGGCAGCATATTATGTGTCGCTCACGCGCATTTGGCCAGGTGCGTTTCACGCGTCCCACATCGTACATCGACTCATACAGCGGTGTGCATAGACAATGCCACTTATGCTGCTATCACTGCTATCATGACGGCCAATGCTGTCTTGGTCTCGTATATCATCACTTCTGTTCTCGAGGACCAGACGGCCACGCCAGCTGTGGACAAGAAGAACCAGTAATGGACACAATTTACCAGTGCTTCTCCGTAATAACAGCATCGTCCACCTTCTCGGGGCCTTTTGTGAACCAGCGTTCCTCTGCAGCAATGCTCACATCATTGCCGCTCATCATCCTTTTTCGCATCAGACCAGACTCTTCAAAAGTCCAGTCCTCCAACCCATATGTTCGGTACCATTGGCCGCTCCCATCTTCAGCTGTGTTCCACTCATACCAAAATTGCACTGCGATCTTGTTATCCGTGAAAGAGAAGAGCTCTTTCCTTAGCACGTAACACTTTTCTTTGGCCCACTTAGCCGTAAGGAACTGTTCGACAGCGTCGGTCCCTTGCAGAAAACTATCTCTGTTGCGCCATATAGTGTCTGCCGTATAGGCTTTGGCGACCTCAGCAGGATTCTTCGTGTTCCAAAGAGCTTGAGCGCCCTTGACCTGCGTGATAGACCTCAACTCAGCAACGTGGATTCCTGCAGTTTCATTGAGGATCTACCTTTTTAGTTGCGGTCTTCACGTTAGTGAGATCATGCATCAGATCCTGAGCACACAGCATTGCTGGGGTTTCAGCATACCTCAAGCGTGAAGGGGGGAACCGGTGGTCTTAAAGCCATGATGAACGTCTGAGAAATCAAGAGATCGTCACAGATAAGATTGTGATTGAGTATTACAAACAGCAGATTATTGTACATTTTCTCCAACCACAAAACACAGTAGTCGCGGACTAACGTGTGTGCAATAAATACGAGATAAAATATGAGATATATGGTGGAACAATCAGAGCGCGTAGCCCCAGTGAACAGGCGACTGAGGCTGAGAGTTATCCTATAAATTGTGTTTAATCATGAATGTTTAGCCATGAGCAGGAGAGAATGTACCTGGTAGGAAGTTCGTGTGGGCGGTAGGAAAGGCTTGAAAAGCTTCCGCGACTCTGCAGATGACGTGGAATCACTCGACGTAGGCCTATGTACCTTCAGATTACTCGAGTTCTTGGGGTTGACTTGAGAGACCGAATGGCTAATCTTAGATGCAAACATACGCTGACTCCTTTGCATCTCGGGAGAGGGTGATACGCTGGGGAAGACCAAAGACTCTTGATCCGGCGTCGAAGGAAGAGAAGTCATGGGTGGTTTACGAGGTTCGCTGAGTAGGTCTTTGGATCGTCTGGAGCGTAGGATGGGAGCAGGTATTTTCCCGCTTGATGACCGGAAGGCTGGCGTAGTTGGCGTGACAAGGGCGGAATCCAACGTAAAGGTGGACTCGGAGGAGAAGCTGAGTGATGGAGAGGGGGGAATTGGTGGTAGCACAGGAGCTGTGCGTAAAACGAGAGTCGGAGCTTTCTTCTTGACCTTCAAGGGGGGTGGCGCAGGGAAAAGAGCGAGAGGGTCGTGGCCGGCTGTAAGCTTAGGCAAAGGAGGCAATTCTGGTTCACTCGTATCAACATCTCTACGAAGTTGTGGCTGCGAACCAACCCGACGGATGCGAGGCGTGACTGGATTATCCGGCTTCGTCTTCGTCTTCAAGCTATCTGCTCTAGGACGTGTGAGGGATTCATCGCCCATAAGCTGGCGCTGTCGTTGTGAGGAGATAGCGGGAGCATTAGACTCCAGACGCGCCCGATCTTCGTTTAAATCTGTGAGGAAATCATCCCAAATACCGTCTAACTGAGGTACTCCACGCTCATCACGCGAACGTGCCAGACGGGGTGATCGAAGAGGATTTAAAACGCCCTGTTCAGTGACCTCAGGTCTCTTCGGCGATAGCAATGTGGGAGTAGAGTCCGAACCGTGGGGAGCTGTATACAAGGGGGCCGGCCGGGGAGGTCTGGAGGGGATAGAGTTTGCGGACTTGGCCTTCTCGCCGGATGGATTGACTGCTGGCCGCTTTGAAGGCGAGAGTGTCTTCAAAAATGGCCCAGGTGAAGGCGAAGGCGAATGGATTGTAGACCACGCTCTCATTGGGGATGCTGTTGTAGAACGTCGGTCATGATCATCCAACCAGAATGATCTTCCAGGGTCCTTCGCCGCCGACTGCGACGCAAAGGAGTCTCTGTCGGAGTCTGTGGAAGAGCTCTGTTTGGTGTCCTTCCTCCTAAAAGTACGAAAGAAAGAGGCTTTCATGTCGACAGGGTTGACTTTCCAGCTAGACGAAAACTTGCAGGCTGGTTGGAAGAGCAGTTGGTGCTGTCGATACTACGACGCAGAGATAGGAGGGAAGGTAGGCCAGCGCGATTTCCGACACGCCAAAGTCTCTTTATACAGTATGGCACAGGGAAAGTGATCCGCAAGTGTTCGACAACATAAGACTCGATATCCGAACAGCAAGAAGGTTCAGAAGAGTTGCCGACGCTTTTAAATTTGCTGCTTCCAAGATATCAGCGCATGAAAAGAACAGTCTACTGGACCCGTGAAAGCGGCTCCACGTTTGGGGCTCCCGCTGGCCGTGCGTGAACATGGGTGAGGATTTCTGACGAGGCCATCACAACGGACCCTGTAATGAGCCTGAATAAGATCTTCATATTCCCAATAGGCAGATAGATACGCATGGATATCAGATTTCCCACAAGTCCGAAATTGCCAATTTACTATGTGGAGACATGTAGGTCACAGCTCCCAAGTAAGCGTACGCTCCTGCGTGAAAAACTGGCGCCCATCTGACAGATAAATTCTCGACGCGGGTCCTAAGTCACAACAGTTGGTATTTACTACGAGCATGACATATGCGGTTATGTTTGCTCTTCACTTTTCCCTTCTCCTAATAACTTGGACAGAAGAAAAGTGTCAACAGCAGTCAACAGTTAACCTGGAGATTTGATTCGAGAACCGCGTCTAATTTCCTATATACTTGAGTTATATCCAAATCTTCGCTTATCACTTCTTCGATATGTGAACAACTGAATAAATGCAACATTAGGATGGGAACACAGGGCAAGCCGAGATAGCACAGACCGTCTTCATCCTCCAGTATATGATCCATCCCAACTTTTTGGCCACGAGAGTGTTTTGCGCTTGCACCCCAGACAATCGCACTGGACGAACCGGGCTGAGATAGGGGAGCAACCGGCTACAAGGGCACTCACTATTTTGTTTGCTTGGCGATCTCCTTATGGATTGAGTTGCAGAAGTCTTCTATGGTACATCGCCCCCTGCGTAAAACTACTGGAGAAGTGTAGTCGGGAGCGAGACCTCGAGGTTTAGTGTAGACTCGCACAAGGTTCAGTGTTTCCCACATCTTTTCAATGAGCTCGTCCACGTTCAGCCATGCCTGCGAGGATATAGGCACAGACATAGGAATTTTGTATCTGGAAAAAGGTAAGTACAATAGGAGATATTATCATCAGCAACCCCCTGGACGTACAGTAAATCCAGCTCTTCTATCGAGATAGCATCAATCTGACTTCTTTAGTCGCACCCTGCAGAGTAGACCCTATAGGTAAACGCACCTTATTCAGAACCTGAGAGAAGCGAGTGTTAGAATGGTTAAAAATAGGTAGTGACCATCATGTACGTACATAAAGGCAGGGAATGTACACTCTAAATACGAGATGAGCAGGGATCATTGAAGCTCTCAATGGTAATATACTCACCTGTTCCCCTCAATCACGTCAACTAGGTCGTCGGCTGTTGCGCCAGGTTCTCGGATGGCAACATCGCAATTGTTGATTTTGTATTCGCTTAAAATTGCTTTTATCTCGTCATGGTCGATGTTGGTCAATGGGACAGTGTTCGTGATGGCGATTCCTCCTCGTTCTTTTTTTCGGACGAGAATAGACGGTGGCCGCTTGTTCAGCCGGATTCCAAACCCTTCCAGTTCAGTCTCGATGATCTTCTTGTCACCCAAAGGCTTGAGCACGTCGAGTACGATGAAGATAAGATTGCAAGTTCGGGCGACTGGATACATGATAAGAGGCAGAAAATTGCAGCGTGATGTAACACATACCAGCAATTACTGAAGAATCACAACGTCAATATGAGCCTTGGAAACATCTGAAGTCGACGTACCTTGTCGCCCACGACCTCGACCATCGTTCGCACCTTCTATGATACCCGCTGCAAAGATAGTACGCTTAGTAAAAAGGAGGAGAGAAGATTAGATAGCAACGTACGCAGATCCAAAATCTGGATTGGCGCTCCATGCACTTTCACCGTTCCAGGGACAGTGGTCAAAGTGGTGAAGTCGACAGCTGACACTTCAGAGTGCGTTCCGGTAAGTTTTGACATTAGCGTAGACTGACATTTACATAGGTAAAAGGGGCAAGGTTGAAGAACACAGAAACGTACTTTGCCGACAGAGGGGAAGCCAACGAATCCAACTGAAGCTATACCAGTTCTATATATCATAGTCAGATTTAAAGCAAAGGTATCATTCTGTCTGTTCGCCTACCTAGCCACATCGAAGCCTAGCCCGCCTCCTCCACCTCCACCCGCTGAAGGACCAGCAATAAGTTCGCGCTTTAGTTTCGCGAGTTTGGCCTTAAGCTGTCCAAGATGGTAACTAGTAGCCTTGTTTTTTTGGGCTGCGAGATATCTGATCAGATACAAGGTATCGCAACTACAGTGTCCTTACTTTTGGCCTGTAAGTATCAGTAGTGATGAAGACAGCTGTGATGAGCACCAAGTGACCACATTGTAGGAGATTTGCGTGCCATTTCATCCTCGACTTCCTGAGGTAGAGTAAGACTTTGATCTGCGCTTCAGATAATGAGATGTACCTTGATTTTCTGTACAGTGGTCATTGTGGATAATGGATTGCAGCGTCACTGAATGCCTTTTGATGTGAGCGGACAAAGGGAGTGTCGTCTCGGCATTTGCCGAAACCCCTTTGCAACAACCCATCACATTCATTATCTCCTTGTCCGTCGTTCTACTCAGCTCCTACTCTCATTCTCTCTCGGTTGGTTTCGCATGCGACTGGCTCACTGTTGCGCTCGCCGTGCCACTCATTAAACACCTCAATCAACCCCACCAAATAATCGCATTTCTCTCGACAATATGTGTCGCAGCTCAGGGCCCAAATGGAAGCGTGAGGAAGTTCCCGACCACAAGGCGAGTCTACTAGCAACCAGCGCGTTGCTATACGATTGACGTAGCTTCCTGCAGTTTGACTTCATAGATACTAGAGACTACCTAGATCATGGCTTTGTTATGCGAGTGAAGTGTGTAATGTTCCTCTACTCCTATATTAGACTGTCTTGCTCACATTCAAATCGCGTCAAGGTATGCAGTACTATACGCAGCGCTCATCATTGCATTCCTCGTGTACATGTCGGATATCTTCACTGCCGTGACCATGTTAACCACAGAGTCATGGTCTAACCAAATCTTCGACGATTGCCAGAAACAAAAGGGCAACGTTGACGGCTGTATCGCCATTCCTTTCGAGACAGGCCGTTGGCTCTTCGTTGGCTGCATTATCTTCTCGTTCTTACTAGTAAGTAATTCAGTCTCTCTTTGGCACGTGTCGCTGAAACGCATTCCGCTCGCAGCTCGGTTACGAGGCTTTCAAAGCTAGGAAGATTGTTCGCAGTAGAGATATTTCCTACGCCTTCACCAACGTCATGGCAAACAATTACTATTCCATCCGTATGTGTCAATACCCATAAATTAGTGTGGTGCTATATTGATATTCTCGCTTTAGGTTCGTATGCGCATTTCTGCTTTTTCAGTCACATCAGCAATTCCACAAAGACCAGCGATGACTTTGCTTTCTTTGTGTTTTTCATGTTCAAAAGTGAGGAATCGGTTCAAAACTGTCGTAATGACATTCTTACACTTTAGCTATTAGGTTGGAAGCGCCTCATTTTGGCAGACGGGCCTCGTCAGACGATCAATGCACTGACCCTCTACGCCATCTTCTTGTCCAAGAAGGAGAAGCCGGGGAAATGGTATGACATCGAAAAGTACTTTGCAGGGAACACCACGTCCACTTCAATCCTCACGGTTACGACACTTTTCACCGTCCTTGTCTTCGCGATCAACTTGCTCATGCTCATCGGTGCTTCTCTGTGCTATGTTCCCTTGCTATGCCACATCAGAGGAAATCTCAAAGAATATTGTTGCCATAAAGTGGATAAGGTGCGCTCAAATGTTACATCGCAGGTGCAGCGGAGTTATACTAATGCGAGAAATAGAGAATCACCTCGCTCATCAAGCGGAAGAAGAAGCAGAGACTTGCCGAGAATGCGAAGCATGCTCAAAAAGAAGCTCAAGGCGACTTCTCGCATCTGAAGAACAAGAAGGGAGAGTTAATGTCCAAACCGCTTCCGCAACCCACCCTTCCCAATCTTTCCGTCGACGATGCCGACGACGCATCCTCCATCAGAACTCGTGGTCCCCCTCCCAGTACTTTCTCCTACCAGACCTCCAATGATCCTTACTACCAGAATCCCGAACACCAGTACGACTACCCTCCCCCCATGCCCGCCTATAATCCGTACGCCCACCAGCAAGGCTCTGGCAGCCAAGCACACTTCAACCCCTCCCAAGCAAGTATTGGATACGACGAGCCATCGTACTATGCTCCCAACCATGCCATGTACGATGATGACAACGAGAGCACACATCATCTCGCTGGTGCTGCTGCGCCTTTCGGTCATCAGTCTCAGTACTCCGTGGATCGTGCCTATCAACATCCTCAGGCTGACTATCCAGGCCGCACAATGACGCCTGCCACACCTACATACGATGCGTATGGTGCCCCATCATATCCAGAATATAGGACGCACAGTCCAGCACCGTCTTATGGCCAGCACAGAGGGCCATACAATGATGGTAAGTCGGGGGGTGGGGGCTACGCAGTATAGATCGGACAGTCTCGTTGTTATATAGTTGTATTTTTGGTGGTTATCTTATCGGATTCTTCATTCCTCGACCAATATTACAATATGGCCCAACAAAAAAAAATAAATGGAAACGAAATACTAGGACGCTTTCAGCTGAGCTTCTCCCATAAGATGATCAGGATTAACAGTAGGAGAACAGCGATTATAGCTCCAGTTACAACGCGTTGTTGATACATTCTGCAATGGCATTGTCAGATAAAGCTGGACCATGAGCCGCGTTGCTGAAGGGTTTGCGGAAAACCTACCGACGTATCATACCCTTCAGTGTATTTGACGCTTTTCCAATCGAATCCTCAGCGCCTTGTAGCTGGCGGGCAGAGACCATTCATCAAGAGGATGTTATGAAATAAAGAGCAAGACGGACTTACGACATTCCTCGAGTTCATGATAGTTTCTCTCTGCATTCGAAGGTTGGCGAGAATACCAGCACCCTGTTCCTCTGTCTCCAGAGCTATCCGTTGTGACTCCTGCAGTCGTCTCGATCCATCCTCGAGCATAGTGGTCCCGGACAATAGACGTGCTCTATCAGAGGACCCATACGGTTCATCGGAAGTCGCGAAGTCGCTAGACTTTGCGGATGATAATAAAGACGAACGTGCAACTTGATCATGGGCATCTTTAAGAAGTTTCTTATATTTCGAGAGTGTTTCCTTCGATGTCCGTAGGCGAGTCTGATATTGAGGTCGGAGAGACTGCGGGATTCCTTGTATCTCAATGTCCATCTGAGCTACCTATAACACTACACTTAGTTAATTGTATGCCAGTAAAGTACGCTGAGAGACTGACCATTTCATCAGCTTCGTCAAGTTCCATTTCAACGCGTCGTAATGTAGCTTTCCTTTGTTCTGTATTGACAGTGAACACGAGCGTGAATTGCATGTTTCGAGACGTACCTGCTGATTCATCTTTGCTCTCGCTCTCTAGTTTATCTTTAATCGTCTCTGAAAAGTGGTTGAAGTCTTGTTCGTAAGAGTCGAAGAGAGCAGTGGGTGAGTTGTCCATGATGATGGCGGTACAGAGCCAAGTCGTGATCCAGACTACGCTTGACATCAAACCACCATGTCCGAGTCGTGAGTGCAGGCTCATTCTCAATGCTTTTCTATTCTGACAATGCATGTAGTGTCTCATTATACTTGGACCCCCAGATTAGGGATTGGGTCCTATTCCCAATCACCTTGGTCATGGTCAGCCCTTACGCGTCCTTGTTACCCATACCACTTTCTAATTGTTCTCACAATACACAGATATTAGTTGGCATTCTCCGCCACTATGTCGTTGTCCTTCTTCAGTCTCCTCCAAAGAAGCTATCTGGAGCTGCCCTGCGTGAACAGTCCGTTTGTCTTGTTTACCGTGTCGAACTTTTCTCTGACGAACGAACATTGTTGCTTGAAGACGTGGCCTCATGCGTTCTCAGATTCTACGCTCCAGCGCTGCGAAATCCAACCTTCCTCCTGCACAATACCGCTCTATATCTCGGCATTTATCCGATGCATTTGAAGCTGGGACCTATTTGAAGGACGGTCCTCCAAAGGCAGGAGATGCTCCGTCTGCCCCTCCTAGTCCACTTACAGACCCCGCTGCTATGGATGGCATGATGGCGGGCATGAAAACGCAAATGGTTATGATGGTACCGCAGATGGTCATTATGGGCTGGATCAACTTTTTCTTCCAAGGTTTCGTTCTCAGTCAGTTCCTTCTCTTCGTATATGCCAGCCCATGTATTGACAACAAATTCCCTAGTTAAGCTTCCCTTTCCCCTCACTCTTGGCTTCAAGTCTATGCTCCAGCGTGGAATTGAGACCCAAGATATGGATGTTCGATGGGTTTCTTCGCTGTCCTGGTATTTCCTCAACTTCTTTGGACTGAATGGCTTTTACCGTCTCATTCTTGGAGGAGACAACGGTAAGTCTGCGATGCTTGCATGGTGATTCTGTGTATATCTAAATACGACCATGACAGCTGCTGTGGATACTTCTCAAATGTCGTCGCCATTTGCTGGTGCCGCCGCCAACGCGCCCAATCAACCGCAAGATTATGTGAAGCTCTTCAAAGCAGAGAAAGAGAATCTAGCCTTCTCGGATGGACTCTATACGTGGAGTGGGGACGAAGTAGAAGAGCGCGTCTTGCGTAAATACGGAAAACTGGCCTAGGATAATAGAGATGCAATAATTTAAACCTGCCCTGCGCGACTTAGCTAGGCTTCTTCCAAAAGTTGCGCATACTGTGCACCGTGAGATCTAGAGTCCTTTTTATATATTCCACAAATACATACATGAATGGACATGGCGGTTACCTCTGGAGAGGTGCATTACTAATGCTCCACAGCAATTAGGCCTACACCAGTCCGTCGTAAAGAGAGAGAGCCTGGCAGGAAAATCAGATCAGCATGAGGAATATCAGAATGTGTAGCAGCAATGGTACTGACTTGTACAATCGTTGGGTCCTGCTTGCTACCCTCGACAAATTCGTCGTAAGTCAGCCTGGCATCTTTATCTCGATCCATGTTCCGGAAGATCTTGTCTACACGCTGCGACTGGAATCAGGCCACACACTTCGGATAACAAGGAGACAGAGCACGCACCTTTTCTGGCGTGTCCTCGTCGGTTGGTAGCTTGACCATCTCACCAGTCATCTTGTAGATAGACTGGACAATTTGAAGCATTTCATCGTATGTTATTGTGCCATCCTTGTCGATATCGTATAGCTGGAACGCCCCTAGAGCACGGAGAGGCTGTAAGGAATGAACCTAACGTGGAGGTATTGGCATGGCGTACATTTCAGCTTCTCGTCCAGTTGCCCTCGACTTGTGACGCTGAGGGCACATATAAACTCCTTAAAGTCTATTGTTCCATTCTTATTCTCATCAAAGACGTTGAAAACATGGTCGGCAAAGTCTGCTGGGTCACCAAACGGAAAGAACTGCTTGTAAATCCGACTGAACTCGGCTTTGTCGAGTTGGCCTGATGGACAGTCCTTGCGGAAGCCTTTGTACCTGCAAAACTGGTGAGCAATCCACCTTGGGTGCAGTATAGATTGGGATCCCACCATTGCTGAAGCTCCTTCTTGTCGACTGGAGGTAATTAGTCAAGGATCAAGATGGGTGGAAGTCGACGCACAGTATGTGTTCTTCTGCAGGTCAGCCAACTGCTCTGGCGATAGTTTGGATTGAGCCTTTCCCATGTCAGACCGTCGTGTTGAGGTATATTTAGCGTACAAAAAGTGGGTGATGAAATGTGGTTAGAGGTGAGAGAACAAGGATGGCTGGATCAGAATGGCGTAGCCAGTGTAAGTTAACAGCTTCCTCGGCAGTGCCGGAACCACCTGCCGTGCCGGCCGACACGCCGGTACCTGCAGCCGTTGCAACGGAGGCAAATGTATATTTCTTTTGCATTTTTCCTTTTGTTGAATCCATCAGCTGTAGGCTGCCTTGAGGCTGGCGATAGATAGTGGCATAAGAAATAACGCGTGTTCACGGTTGATTCTGAACAACCAATTGTGCCAGCCCTCTGCAGTCCGCTCAGCAGAACGTTCTTGCAATTGCAGCGCCTTATCGCGATAATATCTTTTGGAATGAGACTCATCAGACCGCTGCGGCTCTTAAAGCACATGTTGTCAGCTGGAAGGTCGCTTCTCCCTCTACATCGACTTCCCCGTACTGCTCGACGCACTCAACCTCCTCTCACACCCATTGAACGTCGACAATGTGCATAGCATATGGATCCATAGATCAGGCAACCAGCGTCTGCCCTATGTGCAAGGCCTTTCCTCATGCCAGGTGCGCCAGGAAGCGCCTTCTTGCAATGCTCGCATTATTGAACGCCATACATTGCTGCCAGGTGTCCTCATGTCAGAGAGGTATGCAGGAATCGTGCCCTTCATCCAAGAATGGACGTTTCCTATTTGAAAAACGCAGAAGGTCTAGTGCATTCTCACACTCCGCCACATCTAGCGACTAACTAGCCGACCCCATCTAGTCGAGCTCTTCAACGGCTGTGGCTACTGCAAAGTAGGTCCATTTCAATCAACGCTTCCCGGCCACCATACTTACCCTCTCGTTTCAAAGTGGGCACGCTCTCAGCCCAATCCCAAGGTGGCGGGCGTCAATAACCCGGGCTGGCCGGGCTGCTGCCGTAGCCCAGCACCTCACGAGTACCGTTTCATAGGCTTTGCGGACTGTAAGAGCATTTGGCTGCCATGGTCGCTATTGCCTTGACTTACCACACTGGTGCTCTCAGGGTCGTCCGTCAGCATCATCCATCGCATTCCTATTCCTCACGAAGTCAAGAGTGCTTTGGACAGCATGTCTTCCATGTCGACCAGGTCTCTTATGTCCAAGTCGTCGCAGTCTTCTGCAGATCGCAAGGTTTCTGGAAGTCCATCCATGAAACCGACTACTCCCAAGTCAATCTCAACACCTCCCGGGAAGTCCACAAAGCAAGGCAGTCCTCAATCTCCCTCATCTCCCCTTTCTGGGTCTCTCTCCCGTGCTAGCCAGATGTCTGTCTCTGCTGCACTCGAGAAGCCTATCCAAAGAAGGAGTGCGACCAGTGAGATCCCAGATCTCGCTGGACGAGGACGGTCACCCAATCGTGGACCAGATCGCACTACTCCGCCGAGGAAACAATCAGGCGGCCAGCTACTCACGCCACCGTTGACTCCAAAGATGAACGCTGATTCTCGTCAACAAACAGTACAGACTATTGGCCGTCGAAGAGGTACTATCACTTCGTCGTCGAACAAGCCCTCGCCGCCTTCCTCTCGCACGAACGAGGTCCTTATTCCCCAGATGCTGAACACGCCTACTGGCCCCAGGTCCATCGTGAACGAGGATGAGGGCCGAGGTAGCAACTCGGGTAGCAGTGATAGCATCGGGGGAGGAGGATCGTCATCTGACAACACGATCGACGGCGGATTCACTGACTACTTGTCGGATGAATCTGAGGCGGAGCTTCAACGGCTAGCAGAAGCTAAGGCTGCCCTGGAAGCGCGTCTCGCTCAAGAGGAAATGGAGTTCAAATCGGTTAGGCAACAGTTTGCTCACGTCGACCTGCGTCCTCCCAAGACATGGAACCCGACGACCATCGTCAACACGAGCGGAAGAGGGTAGTTGTGCACGCTGCCTCTTTCGCAGCTGGGCCAAACATATGGGGTTTCTTCTTTCTTTCGCTTGGATTTTCTTCTGCTCGATTTCTGTAACCATGTACGTTTATCTTCACAAACATATGTATAACACACAGTATACTTTGCACCATCAACTTAAAGGATTCAGTCTTATAACTACCTATGTATCCACTTCTGAAAGTGTTTCGCTAAAGAGGTAAGCGCGACTATGGTTGAGTACAACCAAACTTTCCAAGCCGCAACCCTGGATTTGGCAAGTGGCTGCATAGTTGTGTCCGGCGCACCCAAGCAGAAAGGGCGCTCCTTCCAGGTTCTAGCCCAGCTTAGTGCCTCGAAACTGAGCAGGAAGTAGGATTGTACATGGTACTTTCCCTGAGCGTGCTCAACTACGAGCATTGCTCGGATATTATTTCCAGTCGTTTCTGCAGGCATGCCATTGTAGAACCCCAGAAGGACTGCGAACGTTCGAGGAAAGTGAGTTGACTGGATTTCAGTCAACGACTCACTATCAGAAGGGACATTGTCGACATCGATAGTCCACAGCGACCCGTCTACCGCTCTGAGCTTGCGAGGCTGTGCGGTGTTATCGTAGAGGGAATCGTCTAGTATTCCAGCCCCTGCCAGTGGTACTGGGGAAGTAAGAACGGCCTGCGCACGGAATGTAAGATAGCCATTTTCATCCATGGAGCCCTTGGGAAGCGCACAGAGAGCTGCTTCGTTGGGATAATTGGCTTCCAGGGCCCATAATGCGTCTCGCTTTCCTCCAGGAAGGTCGAAGATTGCCTTTCCAGCAACAGAGGTTTCAGGGAATGCAGGGAATGTGGATAGATGTGGGCAAGGCGGAATTTGAACACATACACCAAGCCAACTCGCACTACGACCTTGGCGAAGAATCTCTCGCGCAAGTGCTATAGTAGCCCCAACGCGATCATCCTCCGCAAAATCCCCTGGATCCAGTGCCACTCCGAGAATACCCATGATGCTGAGGACCATGTCGACAGGGCGTGAGGAGGTTCGAACAAGAGCACTCTGCCAGATAGAAAAATCATGCATTTCTTCGGTGTCAAGATTTTTATGAATTGCAAAACCAAGTGCTGTCATATTGGCTGTGAGGTTTGGATATTCTTCCTCGGAGCGTACTTCGGGGCGCTTTCCGAACAAAAAAGCGTCTGTCCGCAGGGGAGAATCAAGACCTGCCTGCAGGCCGTGATCAAAGTACCCTTTGCAGCATGCATCTAGGAGAGCGGTTAAATCCATCATAGATGAACGCCCCGGCATGACAACTTCCAACTCGGTGGAACGTGCGTCTCCCTGACCATGTGCCCAGGAGAATAACACAGCGACAGCTGGAGGAGCAACAACCTCTTGCAGCGTCCAGCCTCGGTGGATCCACTGCGTTTCCTCGCTTAAAGGTACGAGAAAGCGAAGTCCTCCTGGTACCACTATACATACAGTGGAAAAGCAGTACAATCGATACATCTCCCGAATTTGCCACCTTTTGTCTGTCTTGCTTGTCTGCATGATGCAAAGACGGTCCAGCCAAAGATGAGACGCTCCGCATGCAATGGCTGCCGCACATGCGTCATGGAGAACGTCTAAACCAATGGGATCTGCATCCTCAGCACCTTTGACAGAGAATTCAAGCCTGACAACATTGTGCGCTGCCAAGGCATTGCCACGCCACACGTAGGAGAGTGTTGCATACACGGTCTGTGGGAATTCGGCGTATTCCTCGATGCATAACATGCGGTTAGAAACCACCTCTTTGCAATTCACGAGGCGATATCTTTCGGCAGTAGCAGACAATGTGATGTCCAAGGGTACATCCTGCTGCGCCAAGGCTTCTAGGGAGCCTCTATAGATCTCCGTGGGTATAGAATGCTATAAGAATGCAGAGGTTAGTATCCCCCCACTGATTTAGGAGTGTTCGTACATTAGCGGCAGAGCTGCTGATTTCAGAGAGCAAGCCTTGAATGACCTTGGTACGGTCTGAGATGCAGTTCGGATAACCAGGAAGATATGCGGGCAATGAACGAATTGCTTGTCGTCGAGCCTCAGTGTCGGCATAAAAAGGCATCTAGTGAGTAAAGCGGCTATAATGAATAGCGATGGGGCCTTGAGGTCCAGAGCAAGGGTAGACATAAGGATATATACCCTTGTCAACGCGGCTGCAGCACGTTTACTTACATGACCTGAGACACCAAGATACTAGTGAGTAGACCATCTTCTTGGAGACTAGAGGACACTGCCGATAGAAAACGCAAGTTTGCCGTCAACGAACGAGATGAGCACGTGGGCCTGTGTCATTCACGCCTCTTGATCAGACTCCGTTGAGTAGCAGTGGTCTTGAGGCCTTGTCCCTTCACTACATCGTGTGTGCATCCTGTATCCATGAATTTGGCGCGCCACTCGATAACCTCTAGCAAGCCAGTGCATATATACGACGCCAGATTCGAGGCCGATTGCCAGATATTCACTACCGCGACACCAGCAGGCTTTGCCGTATATAAGACATGCCCTCTTCAACTTCTCCGCAAGCGCGGTGAGAAACTGTTCTACCTTTATTGGGAATTCTCGACGCTCATACTTCTAGAATGCAGAACTTGTCGGTGGCACGCTCTCCCTTGTCGTGCCGCTTCATTCGTCGTCGCTCCTGTTCCTTGTGGGCGGCGGTCGTAGCCCACTCTACCCTCCCAATAAAGTCATTTTCTGGGACGATGCAATAGGTGCAGACGTTGCAGAGCTTGAGTTTCGTGAACGAGTGCGAGGACTGGCATGCAGACGAGGATGGCTGTCTGTTGCGCTTAAGCGTCGGGTCGTTGTATTCAAGATTGGCAAGGAGGTTACCAAGCATGCAGAATGGGAAACTGGCGAGAATGTTAAGGGTACGTGATTTATTGTGTTTCGAAATTTCCATCTATAATCCGACATACAGGTCTCGTTGCTCTGGCATCTGCCCCTTACGCCACGCTTCTAGCAGTGCCAGGCAGACAGATGGGACATGTGCAACTCATACACCTACCCCCTTGTCCTTCTCCTACGCCTTTAGGGCCTCCACCTTCCTCACTTCCTTCCAGACCTCCTCCTCCGCCAACGAAACAGCCTGTCTCTATCATTGCCGCCCACACGACTGCTTTAACTACCTTGACTGTACCTCCATCTGGCAAATATCTCGCCACTACATCCTCTAGAGGCACGCTAGTCCGAGTTTGGGATACCCTTACTGGAAAGCTTGTCAGAGAGCTACGGCGGGGCACTGACAAAGCAGATATATTTGGCGTGGCATTCCGGCCAGACGAGCAAGAGTTATGTGTTTGGAGTGATAAGGGCACTGTACACATATTCACTCTTGTACAGTCAACGACCTCGTAAGTCCATCTCAATTTCAATATCTTGCCTCACCAAGCTTACCCTGCGAAGAAACTCGAAATCTACGTTCTCTCCATTGTCTCCCTATATCCGGTTACCGAAGTACTTCGAATCAGAGTGGTCCTATTCCCAATATCGAATACCAGTCCAGTCTGCGCACATTGCATTATCATCAGCCGGGACCAAACGATCGGAGACAGCAGATATTCCAGACGAAGAGCGTTGTGTTGTCGGCTGGATAGAAACCGAGTCAGGTCAATTCCAATTAGTAGCGTTGACGTACGCAGGGGGTTGGTATCGACTTTCGGTACCATCTCCCTCAGAGAAGCCCTCAAGTTCGAGCAGTGGTTCGAAGTCGACGAAAGCGGCCAGTTCTTCAGCAAGACCGAGATCGGTGAGCGGCTTCTCGACGTCTTCATCAAGCCGAGTAGACAAGGGTAAAGAGAGGGAAAGGGACAAGGAAAGTAAAGATTGTGTACTGGAAGAATTCCGGCGTTTTGGTCGCTGGGATGGTTGGGCATGATGGTCTCTAGTACTAGCCCGTCATTTCACCTTTCCTACTTTTCTCTTCTTGCTCTGATACCCGACATCATCTCTTTAGATCTCTGCGTGTTGTACAATATAATGATGTTATTCAGAGGAGGACTGTAGGATAGCTCTTTATCTATATGTGGACCACTGCGTAGTCATTAGAGTGTAAATAGTATCTCTTTCGCAATATCTATACCAAGACCCTTTATGCAGCAGATGATTTCTCTCCGGGAGATGGTGTCTTTCCAATGCTTGGAAAACTACATTACCCAGTCTGTTAGAACGCCATCTAAGAATGAGCGAGAACAAATCGAACCTGCACAGGCTCGGTATATACCACGCCTCGGTTAGCCTTTGTGACAAGAGATATCTCTCCGAGATCTTCTGAAGGAATCTCATCCAAGGTAGGATACAACGCCTGCTCCACTGTAAGTCATGTGTGAGCTCAGCGTTCCCAGTAGATAAGGGGGCTTCGCACTCATTTGTTTAGTGGCTGGACCTGCAACGCAATGATTTGGATTGGAGAAGGTGGCATAACGGTTGTGGTCCAGGATGGTCTTGCAATGCTCAAGCGGAAACCACTCATAAGTCTCCTGCTCGCTATTGAGCGTCGTGTTCCTACATACCATATTGGAAAGGGACAGCTTGACTTACAGGATCGGCGAGGAATGACGGACTGTATTCCCCCTTGTATTTCATCTTCGTGCATGAATGGATATAGAATCCTGGTGAAGAATAAACGAAGCCCAACTGGATGATCCTTGAGCCACTTTACCGAGATATAAAAATCGCATCTCTTCTGCACCCGCAGCATGAATCTCCTGAGTAAGAGATATTTCGCGGAATGCGCTGAGCTGGGAATATAATATTCAGTGGCTTGTGAGAGATCAGAGACAGAGTGCAATTCACCTTTCCTAAGGAAAATCTCTCATACGCTGGATCGTACATGAAATAGACTGACGAAACGCAATTGGGAAGAATATCCAAGACCGCAATGGCGATTAGTTTGCCATCCAGACGATATATCTGATGGTAACTTCCGTAATTTTTTGGCAAATGCTTTGGGGGATGATCCGAGTAGGGTATTGGCTCAGGCTATGTAAGCATTAGCCCGTTGTTGCACCACTTGAATATATTTAATTACCCGTAGAGGGGTATTGCAGAGAAATCCGGTGAACCCCGAGGGTGTGTTGTCATCGTCTGAATGAACCAAAGCCTGGTACAGGCAATATAGCTCATATTTCTCTTTGGTAAACGATGCTTCTTCAAGTGTGATCTATGAAAGGTGTGACATTCAGCTATTTTCTGCGAGGCCTACTGATTGCTTGCCTCGAACTTATGAGCGAATGTTGCATCATCTTTCACGGTCCACTCCGATGTGTGGATAAGCTCAACAAGATTTACAGGCTCGCTCTTGCGTCCCTTCCCTTGTTTCGTCGGCACTCTTCGAAGTGGTCTGAATATAAATTCATCTTGGAAGAAAGAAGGCTCACTGCTTCGATTCTGTCTTAGCTTTTTCATCGTCCGAGCCCTCCTGAACGAACCGATTCCATCTACTCACCCATCAGTGCCCTGGCCATCGTATAGCTCAGAGATTAACTGGGGCTTTACCGGTTCAGAAGCTTTCTCTGGCTTTTGGAAAGCTTGAAAGAGTCGCTGAGAAGTCTGTTTAAATCGATTAGAATGCGTTCGCACATACGCACATCCGGAGGGGTGCAATGCATAGTCGTACTTGATGGTGTACTGCGGACAACAGGATGCCTTCAAATGGGGTTTGTAACACCAGGTTCCTGAGTAGCGTCAGAAATGATATACAACCCGAGCACTTGGAAGCAGCAGCCCTACCAGATCTTCTCCATCCACGATCAATCATCCGTTGATATATCTACGTGGGGTGCGGGTAAGTGTAAGCTCTGAGTGTATTGTCATTTACCAACAGAATTGGAGAGCTGATGAGCAACCAGTCCTAGATATACGAATCAGCGTAGTTAGAATTTGACCAATGAGCACTGAAGTTATACCGGCGGTCTTATAGAAAGTTTCATCTTCAGAGCGCTCGCCTGGAGCAGAGCAGTAGCCGCATGTTGAATTAGACGGCCCAACAGGATGACCAACTGAGATGATGTTGACCATCGCAGGCAATCTTTAGCCACTAGTCTGAGAAATGGAGAAAGCTGTCCTATCCGTGAAGAAAATTCAGAGAGTGACGCCGCGTTAAGTGCCTGAGGTGTGATGGAGGTTCGCGTTCAAGTTTAGCTTTGTGTGAAATCATCAACGATGCCGCTTTTACTGGATCTACAAGCTTATATTCGCGGTACTCCTACTTGCCGGTATCACTGAACTAGCATAATTCATAAATTTACTGCGTAGTAGACCGATCCTTCGCAGCCTCTGCTTTGTAAACATCTAAATTGTACTGCACGTTCTTCCGGTATTTGGTGGAAAGATCGGCAGCCGTAGTAACTTGAGCGTTCGCACGAATGATTTCCTGTGTTATACGGCTATGAGGCATGCTTATCGAAGCAAACTGAACAGATCAATGTACCTCCATGCAATGGTTCAATTCCAGAATAGCTTCGGTGCATTTAGACTATAGAGCATTGTGAGATGGTCGCGGGTAAAGGGGTGAGCGGTGTTTTTCCTACAGTGTTCTTTAAAATTCTCTCAAGGAGGACAACTTGTCGTTCTGCGTGAGGGTTCTCCATTGTGGACACAGTGCTGGTTGCGATTCAAGAGCGCGTATGTCACGTTGTTGATGTTTGACACGGTGACATTCTTGTAACATACGCGTCTTGCCCTTGCACTCCTTCCAGCGCGCATTATTTTCTTGGTTCTCGTTACTGTATGTCCGCTTTTGGTCTCAGAGGAAATGGGGCTAGGACTCTGTGGAGGAACTTTGTCTGGCTTCCACCCGTTCTCGTGTTCTACCAATACTTTTATCACCTCCGGATCATTTCTGGTCGTAGTATGCAGGTCAGCCAGTCAACCTCAGTCTACGGATACGATATAACCTGTTACATGCTTTCGAACACAGCCGACTCTGAATCCAGAACACTCACTATGGAGAGACGTTGCTATTTTCAACCGTTCCGCAGCGTTCGCTGTCGAGCGTGGGGATATTGTAGCCTTGAAGTTCGTAGTACCCTCGTCAAGGTACTGGGCATTCACTCAGAAAGCAGGAATTTTTATTTTAGGTCTCCGCAGGACCCTCGCCGCATTCTCATTAAGAGAGTGATTGCCATTGAAGGAGATACAATACAGACGTTGCCTCCGTACCCTGATGCATTCGTGACCATTCCCAATGGTCATGTTTGGGTTGAAGGTAAGCGATTTTTTGCTCCTTCACTTCAAAGCTCTCATGGTTTCTATCAGGAGATGAAGCGTTCCATAGCCTCGACAGTGAGTGATTCTGTAGCCTTAGTCCAAACAGAATTGTTTAGTAACCATGTCCACAGGCAATCATTTAGGGCCTGTGAGCACTTCCAGGCAATTCCTTCTTGTTCTGCTCTTACTTGAATATCTCAGATACCTGCAGGGCTGATAGACTCTCGTCTTTCATTCGTGGTCTGGCCCTTGCCACGATTTGGTGCAGTCTCAACGGCAAAAAACGATGCGCGCATGGAGAAAGCGAAGGCTCGTTTACATATTCGACAAGACCCTCCAATCAGCAAGAATTACGGATAGATAATGCGTGTGGCTCTTTGGGTACCAGTAGTAATCATGTCCTCATAAATACTAATACAAACAACTCGCAGGGGGAGTAAAACTATATTGTTCTTTTGCCATTTTCTTGGACATCTCCATTAACAGGCGATATCTTTTCCTGAGGTCCCTTTGTGATTCCAAGGATAACGTCAGCTTCTGGACTGCCAGCAAGGGGCACGTCTTTTCGCAGAGACACCTTGACTGGAGAAACTCCTTCAAGGTGCGCCAAGGCAAAGACGACGTCCATATCTTCGAGTGAGCGACCAGCCGTTTCTAGATGTTTTTGCATTAGGTCAAATTGCATTAAGAGTTTTGAGCCAATGCTTACCTGGGAAGAAGAAGTAGACCACAGGGACAATCAGGGCGTTGATGCAGGCGAAGATTAGATAGGTGTAGTAGTCGATTCCGGCAAATGCAGGGCCAGTAATCATCACAACAAGGAAGTTGAACGTCCAGTTACTGGCTGTACTCAACGCATTAGCAGGTCCGCGCATTTTGAGGCCTACGATTTCGGCGGGCTAGAGACACACAGGAAGTCGAATATTGGTCATTGGTTCGAACGGAGACTATGGTGAACTACTCACGTAAAGCCAGGTCATTCCGAGCCAGCCAATGGCGAAGAAAGAGTTGAACACAAAGAGCAGAACAGCACTGACAACCTGTGAGGCGGAATTGTCAACGGCTCCTAGTACAGTGAGTAACACCATCTGGGTAAACCATTAGTACGGAAGGAAGCAAGAGGATTTTTCATATTCGGCGTACCGTAAGACATTGCCCGACTGCACCAAACAACATGAGTTTTCGGCGTCCAACCCGGTCGATGATAAAGATGGCAATCAAAGAGGCCAGGAAATATTCAGTGCCATTGCAAGCCGCGAGAATTCGTGATTTCACATCGTCGAGCCCAAGTCGTTCGAACAGAATGGTCTGGGGAATGGCAGTCAGTATACATCACATACACCAAAGGACAATAACCTACAGCGTAATAAGTGATCAAATTAATACCTGTAATTTGTTGGAAACATTGGACGACTACGCCCAACGTTATGCGGCGGAAGTTCTGAGAGCGACCGTGCGTGAACATGTTTTGCCAGAGCGATTTCTCCTTGACGCCTTTAACGGCCTCTTCCTCCATCTCGACAGCCTCAACGACACCCCTGTAAGTTGTTTGAACTTGGGGATCTGTATAATGTTTATCGTCAAGAGCAGATATAACGGATAGTGCTTCCGTGCGGCGGCCTGCCTTGACTAGCCATCTTGGGGATTCAGGAAGCTAAACGGGTCCAAACATCAAACATGTGAAGGAATAACAGAACCAAAGAACACTCACATAGAATATTCCAACCACCATAATGACGGCAAAAAATATCTGGAACGCGATGGGAAATCTCCACTGAACTGTAGAATCGTTTGCCCAGAAGCTGTACAATATGTGTTAAGAGGCATGCGTCGAGGAACATTGATTGTAAGCTTACAGTGCGAAATCAATCCACTTTTCGAAGTAAAGAAAACAATTAACATCAGATACCACTGTACAATCATTGAAACAAGCGCACATATCTATGCAAACAATGTTAGAGCGAACCTCATGTCCAGGACGAGCAAATACGCACGATATCATAATTCCAAAGGTAATCAATGCTCCTTCAATCATAATAAGAGCGCCTCGATTAGCAGCTGGTGAGCATTCTGCATGATATGCAGGGACCGTTGATGTCTGTAGACGATTAATGCCATGACTTGAACAACAAGGTACAGAACGCACATTCAGACCATTTCCTAACCCTGTTACTACTCTCGCCACTATCATCATTGCATAACCGTTTGCGGCTGCCTGAAGAATAGCTCCGATAATCATGATAATACCCCCAACAGCGATCGTTTTCTTCCGACCTAATCTCTCACCAACCCACAAGTTGGATAAAGCACCTATCAGACATCCAATTTCCTAACGTGCAAAGTTTAGCCTTATAAATCCAAACGCCTGCGAACAAACACTCACATAGATCGCAACCAATAACGACTGCATCGTTGCAAAGTGTTCATTGCCGGCATTTTCACCCGTAGTCTTAGCTTCGGGGAAGACTGCTTCGAACTGCCAACCATGCGTTAGGAATGATCTCCGTTCTTCTTGGGGGAAATTTTCTTACCTGGTTCGCGGTCAGGAGCGCAGACATGACACCTAAGAATATACCGTTGTCAGTACAAAGTCGTGAAGCTTAGAACCGCTGCCTACCCTGATCATAGCCAAATAAAGTGAAGCCTGTTCCAGAGACAAAGGCGATAGCAATGGTGAGGTTTCTTCCCCTGAAGCGGGGAGCATAAGATGCTACTTGAGCGTCCATGTCTCCTGTTGACTCTGAGTGAGAGACCGTTGCAGAGTCGTTTTTCTCCTTGTCGTCTCCCATTGTGTGAAGAAAGTCGCAGAAGTTGGGGGGATGAGGAGAGGAGGGAGGGGAGGGCAAAGGAGTACCGGATGTTTGAAGTCCTGCCCTATATACTCGGAACGGAAGGAATGACACATGACGTTATGCGAGCCATGGAACGAAAACAAGGGCTAATATTTCAGCCCGTTCTGGGTTCCTCTCGTCAACTCTAATGGATGCTCCACGCACGATAAACGATGGCTATTGCCCGTGTCTCTCGGCTGCAACCTGAATGTCTACGATGGAAATGAGCTTTCACAAGTCCTGGCGGTCGTGTAAACAATGCTGCGAAAACACGCAGCCTCTTCCCCACATCATTTCCCCGCAGAAACCATCCCATTTTCACGGTCCATTATGCGGCGTGATGTCAAAGCGCGGAAGAATGCCCGATGCGGTATGACGCCGCCCTTTGTCACGTGAGCACTTCAGGGCAGGCTGATTCGTTTCCTCGGAAGCGGAACTGACTTGCCTCCAATCCCTTTCTGTCGTGGGATGGTCCATTGCACTGTAGTTCGCGCACACACACCCCATCCACAGCGCAATGTCGACAGTCCTCCATCATCTTGTATCCCTTGTAAATGACACGCCACCGCCAGGAGCAGAAGCATCCGCAAACCTTGATCAGTGGTCGCAATTCCAGATGTAGCCAGTTCTTCTCGTGCTCAGGATCTCTTCTTTCAACTGAGATATATGTGCTCACAGCTCGCGCGAAGAACTAGAGAACGATGATCCAGAAGAATTGGACGCTTCCAACGACGCAGAACCTTCCGTCTTACATTCATTCTCCAACGCAAGCCATCCACCATCTCGCGATTTTCTCTCCAGGTCGGATATCCAGGAAAGACTATTCGAAGCTATAATCTCTGACAAATATCCTTAGGCACCCTAACCTCGAGCCCCTTGCGGATTCCTTACATTCTATCCTGTCTTCTTCACGATCCAATGACCAGATCAACGAAGAACTTGCAGAGCTTTGTGGATTCGAGAACATCGAATTGGTTCTGTACATGTTAGACAACAGATCTTCTGTCTTGAGCGAAGTGTGTCAAATATCCTGCTTAAAGACAAGAGCATACTTTGAATTTAAGCTATCACCAGCTCAAAACACGCGGGACAAATTCCTCAGATCCCACTTCTCTCAATTCGCTAGCGCCTGATCTTGTACGCCAACGGATGGCTGAAACTCTCCGAAAAAATGCTGCTCGCCCTCTATTTACACACGAAGCTGTGAGCATAAAGCGCCTACTCGTAATCGAAGACTCAGGCTGAAGCGACTCTCTTGCAGGAGGCAGCACGCGAGGTCCTTCCCCATGTGTATACCTCATCTTCCGTTGCTCAAGGGAACGTCTTGTCAGACCTTGGGAAGAAATATATGTTGCCTTTAGGGACAGAAAGACGCTTCGAAGAGGTGAGAAAAATACTCCAGTTTTGTATACTTTTCTTAATACATCCAAAGCTCTACGAAGAAGTGATGATCCCGCCCGCTCGGCCTGTCCCTCCTGCAGCGACAGAGCGGGAAGTGCGCGTCAAAGACCTGGACCCTCTTGCTCGTGGATGCTTTCCCGTGAGTTTTTCAGCGTCCTGATTACGAGCACGTCGCTTATCATATCGCAGTATGAAACCTTGAATCGCATTCAATCCATAGTGTACCCTACTGCCTATGGAACAAACGAAAACATGCTCGTCTGCGGTACGCCTTCGAGTTCTGCTATCATTGCCGCTCTGACATCTTATTTCTAAGCTCCCACGGGTGCGGTGAGTTACAAGAGTTCTTCGAGTACGATAAACTCCTAATTCGCAGGAAAATAGGGAAAAACTGACGTAGCAATGTTAAGTATCTTGCGTGTTTTGGCTCAACACGGGAATCCTCACGTCCAAGGCGCTTCAGTCGCGTCGACGATCAAGCGTGATTCATTCAAAATCATCTATGTGTCCGTATTCCCTCTTGATTGCTCTTTGCGGGATCTGAATCTATCTCAAAATGTAGAGCCCCTATGAAAGCACTGGCAGCCGAAATCGTCAGGAAACTTTCGAAACGTTTGAAATGGCTATCAATCGCAGTGCGCGAATTGACTGGTAATTAAGCAGGCTTCCAAGCTCCCGTGTATCTAGTATCTGATTGTATGCTCAAGGTGATATGCAGCTGACAAAGGCAGAGATAGCACAGACACAAATTATCGTCACTACACCGGAGAAGTGGGATGTTGTAACGAGAAAACCCACCGGTGAAGGAGAACTTGCCTCTGTAAGCATGACTCTTTCTTTTGTGGAAAAAGTTCTGATCGCAGCGTGTATAGAGCTTGAAGCTCCTTATAATCGATGAAGTCCATCTTCTCAATGAGGACAGAGGTGCAGTAATCGAGACAATCGTCGCACGAACACTACGTCAGGCACGCAGTAGTATATGTATGCCTATTAACCTATCCATTGATTACGTTCTCTTAGGTTGAGTCGAGCCAGTCTGTTATTCGGATCGTAGGTCTAAGTGCTACATTGCCAAACTATGTGGATGTTGCAGAATTTCTGAGGTGCTGTGCTTTCTACTTGGATGTAACTCATTGCTTACGGGTCTTTCAGTGTCTCGAAGTACAAGGGGCTGTTCTATTTTGACTCCTCATTCAGACCCATACCACTAGAACAGCACTTCATCGGTGTCAAAGGGAAGGCGGGAAGCCCTACTTCGCGCGGAAATTTGGACAAAGTTGCATTTGAGAAAGTATCAGAACTAGTGGAGCAGGGGCATCAGGTTATGGTATTTGTCCATGCTCGAAAGGAGACTGTCAAGACGGCAGAAACTCTGCGAGAGATGGCTATGTCTGAAGGACGAATAGATGATTATAGCTGTGAGGAGCATCCACAATGGAGTTTCTTCCGAAGGGATATTGGGACCTCAAGGAATAAAGAGATGAAGCAGTTGTTCGATGCGGGCTTCGGAATTCATCACGCTGGTATGCTGCGAAGCGACAGAAATATGATGGAAAGAATGTTCGAGGCTCGAGCGATCAAGGTGCGAAGCCCAACGATCAGTCATCGACGACACTGAAGACTCTCAGGTGCTATGTTGCACGGCCACCTTGGCATGGGGTGTAAATTTACCCGCCCACGCAGGTGCTCTTGCTATCCTGTTTGACCGATGTATGGTTGTGCTCACTCAGTTGATCTCTAGTCGTGATCAAGGGTACACAAGTATATGATGCCTCCAAAGGCTCCTTCGTGGATCTTTCTGTATTGGACGTTCTGCAAGTGTTTGGACGAGCTGGAAGACCTGGATTAGAAACCAGCGGAGAGGGATACATCTGCACTACGGAAGATAAGCTTCAACATTATCTCGATGCTGTCATGGCACAGGTACGTGTATGAAGAAATAACTGGTGAGTGTGAACTGACATGCTAGCTTTCAGAATCCTATCGAGTCTCAGTATGTGTATTTGAGTGGTTTTCAAGGCCATGAATTGACATCTTGTCTCCAGATTCAACAAAGGAATGATAGACTCCTTGAATGCCGAGATCTCCCTTGGTACTGTCGCAAACATCAGTGACGCTGTGAGATGGGTTGGATACACATATCTTCATGTTCGGATGCGCAAGAACCCCTTTGTCTATGGTCCGTGAACCCCTCGTATTTGTCGTGGCTAGATGCTCATGCCTGCGTTTAGGTATACCCTACGATGAAGTGGTTGATGATCCTCAACTGGGAAGTCGACGCCAACAATTGGTCACAAATGCTGCACAAGCCTTGATGAACGCTGGCATGATCAACTTTGACAGACAAAGCAACTCACTTACTGTCACAGACTTGGGAAGAATTGCGGCCAAATATTATATCCGACATCAGTCTATCGAAATATTCAACAGAGAGTTCAGGCCCAAGATGAGCGAAGCAGATGTTCTAGCCATGCTCAGTTCCAGCACGGAGGTGAGTGTTGTCTGATATCACAGAGCAGGAGATCTGAACAAGATTGTCAGTTTGATCAAATACAATTGCGAGAAAACGAAGTAGAGGAGCTCAAAGCATTAGAGGAAATCATCCCATGCGCGGCGAAGGTGAGGCGCCTTGCGAAGCCATGCGCGAGCTCATACTGAGCTGCAAAAACAGGGTGGCACCGAAAGTAGCCAGGGGAAGGTAAACATTCTCCTGCAAGGATACATATCCAGATATATGGTGGATGACTTCGCGTTGGTGTCGGACTCAGCATATGTGGCACAAAACGGAGGTCGAATCATCCGCGCATTGCTGGAAATTGCCATCAGCCGCAAGTGGGCTAATGTCACTGCCGTTCTCATGGGCATGAGCAAAGCCATTGAGAAACGCCTATGGCCATTTGATCAACCACTGAAGCAATTCGAGCTCAAACAAGATGTTTTCTACAATCTGGAGCGTTGGGCAGACGATTGGGCCCCCTCGGAACTGGCGATTCAGACTGCGGAAGAGCTGGGAACACTTATCCACCTCAACGAGAAGCATGGAAAGGCGTTGTTGGATGCTGCTCAGCAGTTTCCTGCATTGCAGGTGGATTACGCTTTAAGACCCCTAGGCCAGGATGTTCTGAAAATTGTGCTTAGCGTCAAGAAAGCATTTAACTGGAGTTCCAAGGTCCACGGAAGCTCTGAACCTTTCTGGATATGGATCGAGGACGAACAGAGTGTGGACATACTACAGATGGCTCACATCAATATCAAGCAGAATTTGGAAAAGCTTGAACTCGACTTTCACATATACATCCCTCAAGGAAAACCTCCGACCTCTATCACCATTCGCTATGTGTCGGACAGATGGATGGGTGCCGAGAATGAGATCGTTGTGCCATTCGACTCCCTCGTTATGCCCCAGCACCCTGATTGCCACACCCCCACCCTTGACCTCCCCTTCCTCTCACTCTCTGCCATTCGGTCCTCTTTGATTGAATCTCTCTATGCGAACAAATTCAATACTTTTACAGGCCTGCAAACGCAAGCTTTCTGGACGTTAATAAACACAAAAATGCACAGTCTCTTCTGCGCACCAGCTGCGAGTGGAAAGTCAACCATGGCACAACTTCTTATCTGGTATGGATCTTAGCTTAAGGGAAGCGTTTAGGCTGATCTCAGCCCTCTAGGGCAACGGCAACAAAAAACAAAGGGGATGCACATATCCTCGTAATCGTTCCCCGGCGAAGCGCTGCTCACGAATATACATCATCTCTCCGCGAGTTCTCTCGTGTCGCGGGTGTCTCCATACAACATATGTCACCCATCAGCTCGTTTCAGCGGCCTAAAGGGCGTACTGTCCGAGTCTTGACATCTTCGGAACTATTGCAGCACCTAGAAAGACGAGATTCTAGTGGGCCATTGCTAGGTATTGACTTGGTAGTCCTCGAGCAGTTGGAGCAAATGGATGCGGCTTACGAGCTCTCTGTTGCTCTCCTACGACATGCTACGCAGTCATCTCCCACTCGTTATCTCGGCCTGTCACATTCTTTGATGGATTGCACCGACGTTGCGGCCTGGTTGGACATTGATCCATTCGCAGTATCCAGTTTCACTCCAGCTGACCGCAATCAGGCGCTTAATATGAACACTCAAACGTTTACGATAGCATTCTCAGCATCCCTTTTCAAAGCCATGGCCAAACCAACGCACGATGCCATCCAAGCTGCAGGTCCACAGGAGTCTGCTATTGTTTTTGTCCCTTCTCGAGGTCAATGTCGCAACATTGCTCTTGACTTGATTACTCAGTGTGCCTTGTCGAACGAGACAGACCATGGTTATCTCCCGGCGGATGTTTCCGTTGATCAACTGGAAGTTCCATTGGCCAGATTACAAGATCGCAGTCTCGTTGACATGATCTCTGGTGGAATCGGTGTCTTCCATGAAGGATTAACAAAAAGTGATAGGGTTCTCATGCTAGAGCTGTTTGCAGAAGGAGTAGTCCGCGTTCTGTTAGTTCCCCACGAGTCTTCGTGGTCTTTGCCTGTGAGGGCAAGTGTGGTGGTTGTGATGGGTACGCAGTATGCACAATACTCTGCCGACTCGGAGCGTCAAATCCGCGAATACGACATGACAGAGATCGTACACATGCAGAGCCGTGCTCTAAGCCAGACGCGAGTTGGCCACTTCCATCTACTCTGCCAAGCAGAGGCGAAGGATACCATTATGCGATTCTTAAACGGTGGATTAGCATTGGAGTCAGAGCTGCTTGCAGCCCCTGCCATAAGACAGTGGATAGCACGATCAAGAGCACGAGGGCTGGATGTCACTAAGCAGACTCTATTAGACGTCCTGTCTTTTACCTTTTTAGCTCGAAGGGTCGTTTCCAATCCGGTTTACTATGACTGCCAGCCGGGAAATAGGAGTGATGTTCTGTCGCGTCTGGTGGATCGGATAGAAGAGGGGACTGCGCCACCAGTAGCGCAAGGCAGTGCTACCACGTCGTAGGAATTTATGTTACAATCACATAATCTATAAAGAAACAACTTAGAGAGGGATACATGGAGTTACAGGAATTGTTTGAGTTTCAACAATCTCCGGGAAGCTTCTTTCAAACTGTCTAGGTCTTTGCAATAGGCGAATCGCGCATAAGCTTCCCCGATGTTGGCGTGTTCTTCACAGTAAAACTGCAGCCCAACAGAGATGAGTCTGCGTGAGATACAAAAACGAGTATGCTGTACCCACCTCGCTAACAGGGATGCTGGAAACTCCGACTTCCATTGCGATGAACCAGCATGCACTACAAGATGTGGCGTTAGATTGGTAGCATTTGAGGCATGTTAAGCCCTACCGGAAGTCGCGACCACGCCCTAAAACGCTTTCTGGGAAAGGGTAGTCCTCTGGGTACTTAACTTTCGAAATGTCCTAATAAACCAGGTAAGCCGTCAAGTGGTTTAGAGAGATTAGGCTGGAATGCAAACCAGAAGGATGAAGTAACTTCCTTCGGGAATAGTGAATGGCAGTCTGAGTTCTTCGAAACAGTCTATGAGAATCTGGCGCCTTTCGTTGTATTGCAAGCGCTGAGTTTCAAAGTATTGGTGCTCTGCGGCATGATCCAAACCATGGGCAACGGCTTCCTGAAGTGGAGAGACAGATGCAAAGACAATCCGAGTAGTGGCGGCAAGGGTTGGTTGGATGAGAGCCTTGGGCCCCATGAGGTAGCCGATTCGCCAGCCAGTCGCGGCAAATGCCTCTACATATGTATGTAGGTTAGATATGATCGATAAATGGACCAGACAGGAGTGACTGACTTCCTGCCGAGCAAACAGTGATTGTTCGATCCCACATTCCCGGTAAGTTGGCGATGCGGATGTGCTCTTTGTTGTCGTAAGTGAGGCAATCATACTTGAAATGGGGTTGAGATTCGCCAGGACCACTTCCTTGGGAAACTTACGACTTCGTCAGACAGCACCAAAATGTTAGCCTCGGTGGAAATGGCTGCTATGGCTTCCAGTTCTTCTCTAGTAAAAACCTTGCCCACCGGGTTATGCGGAGTATTGACAACGATGATCTTCGTCCGTGGGGTGACAGCAGCTCTACGATCAAGCAATCGTTGAGATTCGTCGGTTCAAAGAACGCGGAGTATACTCACTTCAATTCGTCAAAGTTGATAGTCCAATCGTTGCTTGTGATTCGCTGTCCAGCTTTGGCATCTTTGGGCGGATGTAGTGGAACGTAGATAGGAATACCGCCGTTGAAGGTGATTGAAGGCAAGTACTGGTCGAAGAACGGCTCAAACATGATCACTTCGTCTCCTTGTTCCAGAAATGCGGTGAAGACAGAGTACATTCCTGCCAGGCGCGTTGTTCATTAAGCGATCCTGTCTGGCTGGACAGCGTGAACACACACCTTCATTTGCACCACTGGTGACGAGGATCTCGGTCTCTACATCTAGCTCACGGTTCAGCTGTGGACTGTAGAACTTTTTAAGAGCGTTGCGCAGATTGATACGTCCTTTCGGATGGGAATAATGGTTTGAGGAGACCTCCTTCAGTGCAGCTTCGGCAGCTTCACGAATCCAAGGAACGGGGGCGAAGTTCATATAGCCTTGTCCCAAATTGAGGCAATCAGAAGGAAGATTTGCCACGCTATAGACTACGTTAGATATGGAAGTAAATGAGGTATTGGCTACACACTTGAAGATAGACCATACATCTTGTGCCAGTGCCCGACCTTCTCTCAGCCTGGAAGAGAACGGGATCAACGCCGGTTTGTCGGTCTGTGCTACGGACGCCATTCTGCTAGATGTAGAGAATAGACGAAGGCTGTTATTGGCTGCTCTGAAATAGCGCGTTATGGTGGTAGCTGGTCAAGATGAGTCGAGTCATCCCACAGCGCAACTTCTCAGATTACTATGGTACATCACAACCGACCTCTTGACGTGTGGTCGGATAAAAGCTATCAGCGTGTAATACAATCCCTTGCTGTGTTAGCTCTTATCATCTATTGCACTAGTAGTAATAGCAATTATGGGCAGTCCAAGCCTCCAAGGTTGTCTATATAATTCTGGGGTTAGGGTTACTTAGTGGCGGCAATTCGAGAAATAAACATTTGCCTTTACTTTAGCCTTTGTCTCGTGCGATGAGCACCAACACTGACGCACGCAGCCTTCCAACGCCCACTGAAGAGTAAGCAACATTTCACGCAATAGCAGAACATTGCTAACGAAACTGTCTTCCTAGACCTTCTAATGCTAATCTAACGAACGACGCTACGGACGATGATTCTTCAGAGGAATTTCGTTATCCAGGCGCAGACGACTCGTCGGAGGAGTTTGTTTACCCTGGGGCTGAGGAAGACGACATCGAGAGCCCTGCTGCCGAACTGGCGTCTGTAGTTGAACTGCCCTCCGGTCCCGCCCCAGCTGAAAGTCAGCGCCCTTCACCAGCTCAACTGGAGAGTCTGTATGCGGCAGCATCCTCCGGGGATCTATCACTGCTCAAGAAGGTCTTCAATACCGCTATAGAGTCAGGAGCAGACCAGTTTAGCCTTGCGAACGACGCATCGTCGCGTACTGGCTTCAATGCTTTGCATGCTGCAGCAAGCCGAGGCTACTTAGAGATAGTAACTTGGTGTGCGTGTTGGGGTTCTCCTTTCCTGGTTTATTTTTGCTAAATAACCCCGTATCAGTGATTGAAGAATGCGGAGCTATACCAGACCTCGAGGACAAGGAAGGCGAAGTACGTCCAAAGTGAAATCAGTAATACTCCCCGATGCTTACTTGATATTTCCGTCTAGACTGCGTTGCATAAAGCTTCCCTTAACGGCTACATTTCTATTGTTCAGTACCTCCTTCCAGACCGAGCCGACGTTCATGCTCAAGATGCTGATGGCTGGACGGCACTGCATAACGCGTGCGCTAAAGTATGTGCAATATCCCGGTGTATTCCATGTCTTTCCTTTATCTGACATCATATAGGGGTATCTTGATATTGTTCGATGGCTATGTGAAGTCGGAGGTGCTAGCGAAGAGACTAATGGGCAACGCGGTGTAGATATTCAGAGCAATGGCGGTTGGACACCCTTGAGTGCGTCAAAAAGCATAACATCCACATCATTTCGTTTCTCTGACCAGATCTTCAGTGAATGCCGCGTCTAAAGGGAACCTCCCTGTAGTCCAGTATCTGCTCAACAAACAATCCGCGAACCCCCTCGTGCGCAACAACTGGGGCGAAACTGCTTACGATGCAGCAGCGGCAGTTTTCGAAGTCTGGATATGTGAAGTGGGTGATTTTATTCAAGAATGCGACCTTCTTTCTCATCCCAGAATCCAATAGCTTCTGCAAAGATTTGAAGCTCAGTGCTGGAGAAATACTACTGTGCCATATGATCCTCTGAAAGTGCACACCACTATTCCTCTCTTATTGCACGAGAACCAACGGCTGGACACACGATTGAAGACCCTCGCGGTCAACGGTGGACGGCCCAAGTTCTCCGCATCTGGCTTAGGGCGACAAGGACGCAGACCTCCCTTTGAATTGCGGCTCTTGACACCTGATTTGGCAGGTGCTAAAGAGATTCCAGCATGGAGAAGTGATGTTCAACTTCCTTTCAAAGAGCAACCGTTCGAGCTTCCTATGCCTGGTCCAGGGGAGCAAGGGGTAGAGAGAAGTCATTTCTGGCTATCTGACTGGACATTGGACGTTACACACCCTAATGTCGATGCCGAAGATGGATGGCAATATGCTCGCCAGTTTACTGATACGGACGACCAATGGACTGCAGATGTGAGCCCTCAACTAGAAAGGATCTTGACCGGAAATGTGGTTTCCAATGGTATAGGCAGTTCAAGTGGCCGCGCTTCGACGCCCCTGTCACCAGCGTCCACCCGATCGGCTCAGTCGTGGGTACGACGTCGACGCTGGGTACGTGTCATGAGAAGGCGACTGGACATACCTCCGACACCCTTTCTCCAACCCGATGGCAAATTTTACTTACTCGAGGGTCCAAATCAACTGGTGCCGTTCACTCAAAACGGACAAGAAGATGATCATGCTGGAGGGGAAGGGCAAGAGCTAACGACACTGCCGCAAAGCTTCCTATCTTCGCAATATGACTATGTTGGTCGTGCTCGATATCTAGTTGGCACGCCAAATCCAGAGGACGAGCTCGACAGTATGGAAATGCGTCGCGCCATTGCCAAACTGGAACGGGCCACTATGGAGTTACGTGAAGGGGTTGCAGGTTAGTTCTCTTAAATACTCACGTATCCGTATGCCTGATCCCTGAACTCTCAGCCGACGAGGACTCGGAGCGCAAAACACAGGCTGAGGTCTTATTGAATGCTTACACTCGCGACTTGGAGCGCCGTAGACAATCTGCTGTGGCGCAGGGCTTGACGATCTCTGGTCCAGGTAAAGCTAGCGCTGTTCAACTAGTCAGTCGCCTACTGACATGTTTTGACTAGATGACAGCTTTAATGAGGAGGACGATGACGACGAATCCTTCCATTATCCTGGAGCCGATCGTCCAGTCTCTCGGGCTTCCAACACTACAGACTATTTTGGATCACGTCCTAGCTCCTCAAGAACAACAACCGATTTGACGCCCCATCTGGCTCAGTCTGATTTCCGGGTTCCTACGAACGAAGTTCCTCAGAAAGTCTTCACTGGACGACGCGCTCCTACTCCCCATCAAATGCACGCGCAATGGGAACGAGATGAAGCTGTGTCTCAATGTCGCGACTGTCAACGTAGATTCAACTTCCTTACACGAAGAGTAAGTCATTTATTGTCCAGAGGCAATCCTTGTTCTGACCATTACTTTGCAGCATGTATGTGTATTTCATTCAAAACTTGAACAATACTAAGACCAATTCTAGCATTGTCGTAAATGCGGCCGAATTTACTGCGATAGATGCTCTTCCTACCGGGCCCTCTTGGATCCTTCTGATATCATTCAAGACCCAACCTTCGCTGAGCCGCCTACCTCGTCAACCTCCCGAGTGTGCCAATCCTGCTTTGAAGAGATCAATGCTACGGTTCCAGGACGTCTTCGTCACATGGGCTCTACCTCTCTCGAGCGAGTCATTGTAGACCAGCAGCGATTGATGATTCCTGGGCATGTAGGAAGAGAGGCAAGCTCCCAACTTAGTGACCTGGCTGAGTAAGATCGCGTAGTATATTCTCCTGTGTTTCCTACTGATGTATTCAACAGATGCCCTGTGTGCAATCAAGGCTTGGATCAAGTCGGCAATAGTGCAGAACAAGAGATTCATGTAAAGAATTGCCTGGAAGGTGGCTCCGGTTCAACGCCTCAATCAGCCAAGTATTTGGTATATCGTTTACCGGCGGAGAGCACACTCGTAGGAGTGGAATGTGAGTTTCTCGCAATTTGAAAGCATGCCTATTGAAGCTCACTACCGCCTCCTATAGGCGTAATATGCTTGGAGGAGTTCGTGAATGGATCAACGGTTGCTCGTCTCAGCTGCTTCTGCAGTTTCCATAATCGTTAGCTGCCTATCAGTGTTTTGTTCTGCTTGTAACTCACCTGTACTGCCTCTAGAATGTCTGTCGTCGTGGTTGCAGCGAGGCAAGAGCTGTCCTGTGCATGCTCGATAGAGCGGGCGCGAAACATTAATGAATACATTATATAGTGTCGACTTCTTGTGTTAATCTGCTCTCTTGGATGAAATAGACCTGTGTCATGAATCATTCCGTTTCTGGTGGCTCGTAGAAGGCACTGTAGGTGTGCGTGGGGTTGACATCGACTCGGATGATATCTGTCCAGTCTTCTTCATCAGGCTGAACGATGTCCTGCCCTTTGATGCCGTCGTCTTGGTCATCCTCAAACCAAGTGGCTGGGTCTTCGTCTTCATCGTCTTCATCATCGTCTTCGAAGTCGGATTCCGAGGGCTTGTGATTCCTGCGGATGCGAAGTTCAGCTTCCAGCTCTTTCCTGAGAGAGTGATTCACGCACATGAATGCCCATATTCGAGCTTCCTGCTCCTTTCTGGTCATAGTAAGCATTTCTGACTCCGAAGGAAGGCCCCGCTGCCGTTTTTTCTCAAGCAAGCGCTGCTCTCGCTCTTGATCAAGAGCGTGAGCACGTTGTTCGATCGCAACGGCTTCATCCCAGCTGAGAGTCGCAATTGGCGATCCCCCTGTATTGGAAGACTGTAATGCATTTAAGCAATCAGGCTTTACATGATGTTGAATGTAGCACGCACGAAGTTAGCCAATGCTCTCTGCTTGGCAGTGAGCGCTCGAGCCAGTGGTGGTTCAGGAGGGGGCATAGAGGCACCATCGACGAGCATGTCATTGTCCGGATTGCGCGGTTCGCTAATGGTAGCCCTTCTGAGTCGAGTATTGATTGAATCTACACCGACGGTCTCTACCAGACGAGCAGTGATCTCCGCTTGTTCAGCAGCCAATCTCTCGATGTGAGCAGATGTAGAAGCCCCTCTGGCAATATAGTCAGCATGGCTACCCTTTTATTGAGGAAGAAAGGCATACGGAGAGTCCAAGACCCGTTGGTTCTGTTCTTGTCGTGCTCTCAGCTCTCGAGTGGAGAGCTCAGATACTTTCTTCCGTCTCTCGCGTGGAGATGCACGAAAACCAGGTGGAAAGGCTGATTTGCGTGTCGGCGACGAGGAAGGCGATGGCCCTCGTGAACTTGGGGATCGCATGGTTGGCAGTGGTGAGTAGAGAATGAGATGCAAGGTCTCAGCTTTTATACCCCAGCTACGCTGCTGCACATCTAATGTTGCCGCAATGCCGGGAACAGCAGCTTGCTTACTGTGGCGCTTTTGCGTCGCCCTCTCGAAATCAAGGCAAATTAGAACTATCGTTACATTTTTCTTATACAGTAATGCACAGCCAAGCTACATATACATGTCGTTCTTTATTCCGGTTTATATTAGCTATATATCGAATACACATGGAAAAAGTGAACTTACGTTGAAGCCAGGGGGCATGAATTCGTCATTGTCAGGGTTTCGTCTATTGTTTCCGCCTTGGGGACCCATCCTTCGTCCTGGCCCAGGGAACGGGCCAACAGGATCGAACCTGGCACCGGGAGGGGCACCCATAGGGGGCAGGAAACCATCACCACCCCAAGGCCCACGGGGCATTCCACCTATTCCACCAATACCTCCTTCACCCCGACCAAATATTGGGTGGTTTGGGCCAACAATCATGCCGTCTCCGTCGCCTCCCGGGAATAGAGGAGGCGGCGCGAAGGGATTTTGAGGGAAGGGGTCAAGATCCCTACGTCCAATCTGAAGAGGATTACGGGGAGAAGTGTTTGGTGGTAAGCCGTAGGGATAATCTTCTTCTGGGTTATATCTAGGGATTTGAGGTTGTGCTTGTGGTGGTTGCCGAGAAGACGAAGCCGCATTCGCTGTTGCGCTTGGCTCTGGCTCATTGTATCCGTCTTTGCGAAGGCCAGGCAAAAGTTTCGATATGATCTTTAGCTTTAGTTGGTTGGTCAGGTCGACGATTCGGTTCGACGAGATGAAACCATTGACGAGAGGCGTGGAGGTAGAGATGTCGTGCGGATAGAATGACTGGGAGATGAAATCCTGGGTCGCAATATCCAGTGACTCTGCTTTATCGGTCTTTCACAGGTTAGAAGGAAGGATACGGAGATAATAAAAAAGGACAATAAACACCTCGAGAGCAATAGCATTGATGAGAGTACGAGGACCGAGCTTTGTGAGCTTGATGGCAAACTCCATGCTGCTTTGATCATGTCGGTAGCGCAGTGTGTAGTGACTGGGGCCATTTTTGTTCCAACCTTCAGGAAGAACATTTTCAAGATCAGAATTAGTAGGAGAGTCATCGTCTACAGCAATGAGCCTGAAAGCAAGAACAGCGAGGATGGTATGAATAAGCGCTGCTATGCCATCGTGAGGGGAAGACAGTCTCTGTGACGAGGCTGGTAGGAGACTAGGCAGCTTAGCTACGAGCGCAGCTGGATCGAGGATATCGTTGGCCATGGTGGTGTGAATCAGACAAGCACTTTGTTACATTCGTCAACTGATGCGAGAGGGAAGCTTTCCACGTGACGTATCTCCTTACGCGCACAACACGGCCAAACACAGCCACTACCTCCTCACTTTCACCCAGCATCATCCTTATCCTCAAGCACTGTTAGGGCTGAAAATGGCACGCAGAGACCGTTCATATTCTCCTGAATATTCAAATAAACGGGTAAGATCGTCTCATCGTTCACCTCGGTCTCCGTCGCCGACTAGGCGCAACCCAAGGCCCAGCAACAGATCCCGCTACGACGATGATAGGGACAGGAGCAGAGATAGGGACAGAGGAGGGGACAGGGATAGAAAAGACCGTTACAAGGACGACAGACACCGTGACGACAAGCGCAAGGATCCTTCTCACCGTGACACTGAGCGTCGTCGGTCCACCTCCAGAGACAGAAGACGCTCTCCCTCGAGGGAGCGGCGCCGCGACCTCAGCCCAGCCCCTCGCCCATCCAATGCAGAGCCCGTCTCTACTCCTCCGCCAGAGGACCCTAAAGTCAAAGCTCGTCGTGAGAAACTCGAAGCATGGAAGAAACAACGTGATGGCCAGAAAGCATTGGGTGCTGCGAAAGCAAAAGCTATGGCACTGGCAGGCAAGAAAGCTCCTGGTACGTTGGACTGCTTCACATATTTGCTTTTCATGATTTCACATCACTTGATCCTCTAGATGAGTCCGCCTCCCTACCAACGAACCGAGTAGCGCTAGGAGGCCTGAAGGTCGCGAAACCTGAGGGCTCAAAGTTGAAGAAAACTGCGACGTCTATGGATGACTCTGTGGAAACCAAGCGTACGTTAGAGAAATTGGAAGACCTTCCAGACATTGACATGACAATGAATGAGAACGGAACGCGCGTTGGAGACCTCGAGGAGGTGGATGACGATGACGAGAAGCATGCTCTTCCAGAGGCAATGTCAGTCGATGAAGAAGACGACGACGTGGATCCGTTAGATGCGTTCATGAGTGGTGTCAAGGCAGAAGTCAAGAAAGTCACTCTGGAGGATCTTGAGAAAGTTGGTATACAAACGAATGCTCGTTCTCGGATACGTCTAGACGAGCGCATGGCCGAAGACGGAGACGTAGACGACGCCGAAAATGCAGTTGATGAACTGGACAACACCGAGCTCAACCCAGAAGATATCCTCGCTCTTGCCGCTAAGAAGGCGAAAAAGAAGGATATTGCAACTGTCGACCATTCACGCGTGAACTACGAATCTTTCCGAAAGGAATTTTACACAGCACCACCCGAGATTGCAGAGATGTCTGACGAAGAGGCAGAGCTGCTACGTCTTCAGCTAGATAGCATCAAGATTCGTGGTGTTGACTGCCCCAGGCCAGTGGTCAAATGGAGCCATTTTGGTCTTCCTTCTGTCTGGTAGGCGCAACTCCTCTTTTCTGGCATATGTCGCTAATGTGCAAATGATAGCTTGGACGTAATCAAGCGTCTCAATTACACGGCACCCTCCTCAATTCAAGCCCAAGCTGTACCGGCTATCATGTCTGGTCGTGATGTCATTGGCGTGGCTAAGACCGGTTCAGGCAAGACTATTGCGTTCCTGCTGCCCCTTTTCCGACATATCAAGGACCAGCGTCCGTTAGAACAAATGGAAGGTCCAATTGCAATTGTGATGACGCCCACTCGCGAGTTGGCTGTCCAGATACATCGTGAATGTAAGCCATTCTTAAGAGCCTTGAATCTCAGGGTGAGTTTTAACCAGTATTGCAGAAGCTCTCACTCACTGACTTAATTCTGTGAAGGCCGTTTGTGCTTACGGGGGTTCGCCTATCAAGGATCAGATTGCAGAGCTCAAGAAGGGCGCTGAAATTATCGTTTGCACTCCCGGGCGTATGATTGATCTCTTAACCGCCAACTCAGGCCGCGTTACCAATCTCAAACGAGTCACCTACATTGTTTTAGATGAGGCGGATCGTATGTTCGACATGGGCTTTGAACCTCAGGTCATGAAAATTATCAACAACATTCGACCAGACAGGCAGACAGCCCTCTTTTCAGCTACTTTCCCCAAGCAAATGGACTCATTGGCGCGTAAAATCTTACGAAAACCACTGGAGATCACTGTCGGTGGTCGCTCCGTAGTCGCTGCTGAGATCGAGCAAATTGTCGAGGTGCGACCGGAAGATACCAAATTCAATCGCCTACTGGAAATTCTTGGACAAATGTACAATGAAGATCCAGAGTGTCGTACTCTCATCTTTGTTGACCGACACGAAGCTGCCGACAATCTTCTGCGCGAGCTGATGCGTAAAGGGTATTTGTGCATGTCCCTGCACGGAGGAAAGGATCAGGTGGATCGAGATTCGACTATAGCCGACTTCAAGGCAGGCGTTGTGCCGATTGTGATCGCTACTTCTGTCGCAGCGCGAGGCTTGGATGTCAAGCAGCTTAGGCTGGTACTTAATTATGATGCACCGAATCATATGGAGGATTACGTCCATCGCGCAGGGCGAACGGGAAGAGCAGGCAACAAAGGCACATGCGTGACCTTTATCACTCCAGATCAAGAGAGGTACTCTGTCGACATCTATCGTGCTGTGACCGCCAGTGGTGCAACTGCACCAAAGGAGTTAGAAGATTTGGCAAATGGTAAGATCGCCTCACATTTCTCTCGTTATCTTACTGACCGCGTATCCAGGTTTCCTGGAGAAGGTGAAAACCGGAAAAGCACATGTCGCGGGGTCTGGGTTTGGAGGCAAAGGTTTGGATCGACTCGACAAGGATAGGGACGCGAAGGAACGCGCAGAAAGAAAAGCGTACGGTGAACCAGGAGAAGAAGAGAAAGCTGCTACAGGTGCCAATCCTACTGAAGATTCCACTGGTAAGGCAACCACTGCAGCGGCTGGAGCCAGCGGCGCAGCTGGTGCTGGGGACGATATGACATTTGGTACATTCAAAGTCGAGATCCGCAGAGGTCCTGCTCCCGATTCTTCCAAAGGTGCTCTTGGGGTCGCCGATGCAGCTGCTAGCGCACGCAAGCTTGTGGAATCCAAGTTGCAGAATCAAATCAAGGTTGCAGAAGAGGCGTTAGCTCGATCAGAGAAAGACACGCCCGCGCATAAACAGGCGATGAGTGTTGTACAGAAGCTGAATGCCCAAATGAAAGCTATGAAGCTCGGTTTCGCTGCCAACATTCCCGCTGCCGGTCACGACAATAGGGGAAGCGCTTCAGACTCTACGGACTACCATGCCATTATTCCTATCAACGACTACCCTCAAAAAGCGAGGTGGCGTGTCACGAACAAGGAGACAATGGTGCAGCTCATCGACATGACGGGTGCATCAGTAACCAACAAGGGTGAGTTGTATCCCGCTAAGCCATACGACACACACTGACTCTTGATCCATTTTACGTAGGTATTTATTATGCGCCTGGTACTGAAGCTCCTCCAGAGGGCCCATCGAAGCTTCACCTCTTGGTCGAGTCAAATGAAGAGTTCAGGGTAAGTCCACCTTCACCTGCTTTCTAGTTATATGCCGACTTATTGTTTGATAGGTTGAACAAGCCGTGCGAGAAATCAAGCGCTTGCTCATCGAAGCGTCCGCTGCTGCCCTCCAGGCCGAGATGCGGAACCCAACAGCGACTTCCGGACGATATAGCGTTCTCTAAGTTTACTTTTGGGTTTCTATCTATTTCTGCGTTCTCTCGTGTTCGTGCATACTGTATAGATTATAATACCGCAAAAATACAATCATGTCAATCATCTTGTACTTCCAAACCCTCGGGATGCACCCAAACTACCTGACCTTCCATTCGCGTACGATGACCTTTCGACTCGCCGTTCTGCCTCTGCAATATTCGAATCGACTTCTCTCACCGCTCCATCAATCCACTGTAAGCTCTCTAAATGTGTGCTAAGAATGGTCGCTATCTGGCTCAGGGGGTCTTCGCTTGCATTTCCATTCGAAGAAGACGGAAGGGAGAGTTCGTTCACAGAATCAATCATCTGGGTGAGAGATCCTGCAAGATCATCTAGCTGGGCTTGCAGATCCGTGGCAAGCATATAGCTAGAGGCGCAAAATACCAAATGAGTGGGGCTCCTGTTCGAAAGATTGAGGGGGTTTCATACTTTTTGTCTCTCTCCGTATCCGCGGGTCCACTGTCAAGGGCTCTTATGCTGACAGCATGATTCCCTCTTTCTGAGCCGCCAAAGATGTCTTGACTGAGCTTTTCGTACTCCTCCAGTGTTGAGCTGATAGCCTTTTGTTGTTGTTCAATATGGTCTAAAGCGTTATCGACATCTTGTTGCTCCCGTTCTGCAACTAAGACTTGGTTGTATAGTCGCGCCAACTGAGATAAAATGAGAGACAATGAGAATTGAGTAGCGAGAGATTCGTACGTTGTTCCCATTCTCAATCAATGCGCGATCCCAAGCCCCAACTTCACCTGCAAACTTGTTGAACTCCTTTACGTGCACTTCAAGCTCTCCTGTCCATTTGTTCACGATCTCATCTGTATCCGAAGTTCTTTCAGTATTTGAATATCGCAAACTAGCGTGTCTCTCACCGATGGTTTTGCCGCGTAAGGTAGATGGCGGTGCAACTGCAATATTGGGTGCGGTTGAACCCCCCAGAGCAGACAAGCCCAAAGTCGAAGATGCAGCAGGGTTCGCAGCGGTGTCTTTCTTTTCCTCCTCTTTCTTTTCCCCGGTAGTGGAAGGAGTGGTAGGTTTGGCGCCAAACAGTCCACCGCCAAACAGAGAAGGCGCCGCAGGAGCTGCGCCGTCTTTTTTCTCAGCAGGTTTAGCAGGAAGACCAGCTCCAAATAATCCACCTGCGGCAGGAGTTGTAGTTGCAGCTGGTGTCGTGCCAGCAGCTGGTGTGGCACTGCTAGTAGCTGGCTTTGCGCCAAATAACCCACCCCCTAATGTACCTGTGTTTGGAGCAGCAGCAGGAGTGGCGTTATCAGCTGGTTTGGATGCAGCGGCAGAGGAAGGGTTTGAAAAGACTATTGGGCATAAACATCAGCTTTGAAGCGCTGTGCTAGACGAATCACTCACAATTGAGTCCTCCTGAAGGGGGTTTCGCAGCGGTGTCAGCAGGCTTTGAAGCACCAAAGATGGAGCTAGTTCCTGGAGTCGCTGACGCCACCGGGGCGGGTTGTTGGTCTGAGGGTTTGGAACCGAAAAGCCCTCCACCGAGTGCTGGGGCTGGGGCGGCCGGCTTTGACCCAAACAGCCCGCCAGCAGCTGGAGCAGCGGCGTTATCGCCTGCTGGGTTGTTCAAGCTGGGGAAGAGTGATGGTGGAGCGGGAGTATTGGATTGAGTTGCTGGAGGTTTGGGAGCCTGCGCGCCGAATATGCTACCTGAAGCGGGGGAGGAAGCGAATGGCGTTGTAGGGGTTGTGCTGGCACCAGGATTCGCTTGAGGTTTAAAGAAGCCTGCACCAAATCCAGTGGCTGGTGGTGTAGCGCCTTCTGCTGGTTTGGGGGCTGCTTGACCAAAAGTACTTCCTCCTCCGAATAAGGATTGTGTTTTCGGTGGTTCAGTGGATGAAGAAGATGCAGCAGGAGCCGCAGTAGATCCAAAAACATTGTTACTGGTGTTCGAAGATCCAAAAGCACTCCCTCCGAAAAGGCTTGGTTTCGCTAGAAATATTCAGTGAGGCCTGCCTTGCTGCTATGCGGTACTACACACCTGGTGCGGCAGCATTCCCAGCTCCAGTGTTATTTCCGCCGAGATTTGAAAAGGCACCACCTGAGGCAGGGGCTTGGGCTTGAGTTGGTGTACCTAGAGCGATGGATCAATGTATAGTCCTTCAATATACTTGATTATGGATCTTCTACCTCCTGCTGCGGTATTTGTAGCTCCAAAGATGCTCGGAGTGGAACTATTCGTGTTGGTATTGTTAGTGTTATTGCCGAAACCGCCAAAGCCTCCAAAGCTTGACATGATGGCTAGTAGTAGAACACAGAGACGCGTTGTTTGGGCACGTTTGGCAGCATGTACAACAATATAAAGAACGCTGATTTACATATTGAAACTAGAAAGAGAATATTCTACGCTTAGTACTAGTAGGAGCAGGCTTGGTTCGTCTCAGAGCGTGTTGAACAGTCGGTCACCCTGTGAAAGTGGTTATTAGTGAGAACTGTTAAATAGTGTTGGATGATCCTCACTGTGTCTCCAAGACCGGGACTGATCAAACCCTTCTCTGTGAGCACCTCATCGATTCCGGCCACCCAGATCTAAGAGGGATAATATATTCAGAGGTCGGCGGGAACATGGGATGAGGGTGTGCATACCTCGAGGTCAGGGAAGTCAGCTTGCACGTGGTTCAAGCCCTCCCTGGATGCTAGTACAGCGAGCAGCTTGATGTGAGATACTGGAATATAGAAGGCAGTTAAGAGACGATCTGGCTTCAATGGGAAAAGTAGAACGCACCAGGAATTCCCCAATCAACGATCATGGTCAATGCAGCGCATGCAGTTCCACCGGTGGCGATGAGCGGGTCCAGGAGGAAAACAGTGTCTACTGGGGGTATGTTGGGGAGCTTAGAGTAGTATTCGACGGGTTGGAGGGAGATTTTCTCTCTGTACAGGCCAAGATGATATACGGACGCCGCAGGAAAGAGGCTCAGCATCGCGTCGGTCATACCTAAGCCTGCACGGAGGATTGGAGTCAATCCAATACGAGGCTTGATGACAGTGCCAGTAAATGGCGCTACAGGCGTCTGACCCTCGAAGGTCTCCTCTTCAAGAGTCCTTGTTGCCTCCAGACCAAGGATGAGACTGATCTGGCTGATGCCCTCTCGAAACTCTTTGGACGACGTTGTCGTCTGTCTGAGTTTCGAAAGCTGAGCATTGACGATAGGGTGATTGACCTGGTTGAGTTTCGACATGGCAGGAAGAGGGAAAGGCGAGGACTGCAGGTAGACCGCGTTTAAATGGGCGTGCGTGAGAGTTGCCGTAAGAGATTATTGACCAAGTAATTGATGTAACGGCAAATCTCTCTTCTCCCCTTCCGCCATGGCGCTCTTCGATATTCCAGGCTGGTCCGTCGTTGCTGACCCTGTCTCTGAACCAGCATCAGCTCGCAAGCGGAAGCGTCAATCTGTGGACTCCGAGGATGCAAAATCGTCCCCTTTCAGACGCATTCCCCCTCCCGAATTCAATTTTGACAAGCTCGTCAGAAAGCTTTCCTCCACTAGCACGGCTACCGACTCCACTAGCAAGCCAAAAAAGCAGAAGAGCAAAAAGGACAAGGATAAAGTCAAGGCCAAGAAAGACGACCGACATGCAGTCACTATTTCCCATCCTATGCCTTTAAAGCCTCATCTTAAGCCCACGGGCTCAACATCCTCTCTACCGCCAAACAAGAAGCTCAAGATTGCAGAACCTTCTATAGATGACAATTCACACCTCACTCCTATGCAGAAACATATGCGAGACAGTCTCGGCGGAGCACGATTCAGGTAACCATGCAGTTGACTGCATTCCCTTGTTTCTGACATATAACCTGTGTAGGATCATTAACGAATCCCTATACAAGGCCGACTCTCAAGACGCTGTTCAGATGATGCAGAACGATCCAGCTGTGTTCGACGATGTCAGTTCCCTTATCTCTTGCCTTGGTCATTCATGAACGTTAATTACGTTTCATTAGTATCATGCGGGATTCAGACACCAGGTGCAGTCTTGGCCTAAAAACCCTGTGGATGAATATATTTCGGCACTAGCCAACTATCCTCCTCATACCGTTATTGTGGACTGTGGTGCAGGCGATGCTAAACTTGCGCGAACACTGACTCCGCGAGGCTTCCCAGTCATCTCTTACGACTTAATCTCTGTCGATCCCTTCGTTGCGGAGGCAGATTGCTGCGCTAAAATCCCACTACCTGGATCAGAAGGACCTGAGAAGGCCGACATGCCCAAATCAGAGGGTGAAGGCCAGATAGTGGATGTGGTTATTTGTGCTCTCAGTCTAATGGGAACGAACTGGCCAGGGAACTTGAGAGAAGCCTGGAGAGTGCTGAAACCAGGGTGAGCATTGGTCTCTCTTCCTGATACTTCTTTTTCCTGATTTTTTTTTTTTGCAGGGGAGAGCTGAGGATAGCAGAGGTGGCAAGCAGGTTTACAGACTTGGAGCACTTTACTACCCTTGTTGGGTCCATTGGATTCAAGCTCAAAGGAAAAGTAAGCATTCGGTTTCAAACAAGGCCTCAAAATCTTGTCTCATGTCTAATAGGACACATCCAACACTCACTTTATCATGTTTGAGTTCATGAAGATGCCGAGGAAATGGAAGAGCGATAAAGAATGGGCAGGAATCATGGCGAAGGGACCCATGTTGAAGCCTTGCGAGTACAAGAGACGATGAATGATGCATTTAACTTCTAGAGTAACACAATGGATTTAATTCGGATTCAGCTCTGAGTCATTGCTTCGGTTGTCCGTTGTTTATTTGAGGCTGTAGTCCAGTGTAGACTGAGCACTGGGCAAGATCGTCACGCTGTACCGTGATCTACTTGTCACACTCTCCCTCCTTCTCAACTAGCACCATCTATCTGCGCCTCTTCTGTTCTGGGACCTGGCTGCTCATTCGCTTTTGTCTATCTGAAATTTCTCATATACCTAATATGCTACCTGTGGGATCTCTACCTACGCGCGATAAATCCCAAGTCATGAACGCATTCATTCGTACCCAACAGAGTCACGCCAAGTACTACGCAGAGGAAGGACAAAAGGCGATCTCTTCTTGGGATGAGAGACTAGAGCTATCGGCTCCCATAGCGCCAGCGAAATACGAAACCGTTGGGAACCTGTTCGATACTCCTGTCCTGAAGCCGCGTACTGCCAATCCTTACCCACAAGGCAAATCGTCGACTGAATGCCCGAAAGCACAACATTCTATCAATCGGAACCTTGCTGAGAAGCTAGAGGAAGCCCCTGGGAAGGCGAGCATGAAGAAAAAGCTAGACAAGTCCACTTCGAAGACAACCAAAAAGGAGCCTACTACGAAGGCAATCTGCGGTGAACCAGACGAAGACCATATTGCTCGTGCGTCTTCTATGTGCATCCCTCCTATTCTTCAGCGTTGATTTAATACGTAACAGGACTGAAAGAGCGTCGGGAGCGTAAGCGAGCCAACCGAGAGGCAGGTCGGTCTCCTCTACGGGATACTACAGGCACGACCAAAAACTCCGGATCGCGATCCAAGGCAAAGAGTCGGATTCCTGCTGGCTTAGCTTTGATGCATGGGTTCTCTTCTACAAATGTCGGGAAAAACCGGCTGACTGTATGTTTTCCCTGTTCCACTTTGCCGATTGCTCTGATAGTCTGCGTGTAGAGAAAACCGGCTCCGCTTATAGGCGTTTTCAATAAAGGAAAAGCCTCAGCCCCGGCCAAGGTCACCCAAGGTCAGGAAAGCCGAAGGAAGAAAGGTGGATCGATTAGTGCTTCAGTTAGTCTTTCTTCTAACACTGTTTTTTTTAGATCACGGAATTGCACTCTTTTCTGAAGCGGCATTCTTGAAGAATAATCGAAAAAGAAGTCGAATGCCTCTGTCAGACGCCTTATCTAGGTCAGGATCGCTCTCTGGCGTCTCGGAGAGTAGCGGTAGGACCATTAAGACATCGAAGGCCAAGAAACGTCGCAAAGAGGCACCCGAAGTACTTCCTTCTTCTCCTGCCTCCTTCGAAAAGATCTCCGAGCACTGTGGCTCCGAATCAGACAATGCACTTTCTTCTGTTGACGCTTCTTCTCCCCGGTCAGAGAAGTGGGATATCGAAAATAGCGATTTCGTCTTGCCTTCGCGGGCGCCTAGCCCCGCTGCGCCAACAGTAGTTCTGGAGGTACAAAAACCTGACTGGTTTCCCCACGCAAGCAACCCACAAAGAGATAAAAACCACGAAGCCAAGATGCGCCGCACTTCCCCTACTCCGTCCCTAAGACCATCGCAATCAGCTTCACAAGGCCCAGGAAAGCGCTTTCCTGAGAATGCCGTTCACTCCAGATTTTTCCCTGCAGCAAACAGCCCCGTACCAGATATTCCTCTCGAAAGTCCACCCTATGCCACGCCTGCGGAGATCCAGAGGATAGTAGAGCATGAAACATCACAGGCTCCCGACGATGAGCCGGAAAATCTGTGCTCAGATGATCTCGTTGGACATTTTCCCGATGACAGCGCTAACGAGTTCTCTGTTTATGACCCGACCGATGCTCCTAAATGTTACCAACCACTCAACACTGTAATTTCAACGGAGATGTCCTACTATAATGACGCCTTCCCTATAATCGAATATAGCTCCGATGTTGAGCTAGATGGAACAGAGTTCTACTACGATGGATTCGGGGAAGCTGCCGAATGTTCTTCTGCTGAGATGTCATGGATCGACGATCAGCGATCTCAACCACTAGAACCACCTGAGTATTTGGGTTATCATGATGAGGGTCACTACATGGACTTTGACGAGCAAGAGATAGAATATCGCGAATATGGAGAGAAGGAATGGCCTGCCGACGAAGACACGCTAGGATTTGTTCGAGATAGCCTAGGACAGTATACCGCCTTGTCGGAACCCGGAGATTTTGCTGAGACTCAACAGGACATGTGCGAAGGAGCGCACTGGGATGAGGATGTTGTGGATGGCCGCGAATGTTTCTTTCTGGAGGGTCGTGGCCTGTTGCTCGGCCTTTCTCCCTTGTTGGAGTCAAGGGCCACGGGGAGACCAAGGCCACCTACCCTATCTAGAGCAGAGGACGACGTGGCTCGCAGTATAAGGGGGCATTGGTTCCCGCAAAGGCTCTAGATATCACGCTTTGAATTGTAATCTATTGTGTACATTGTCCGATATCATCTCAATCAGTACTGGTGGGCACGCGGCGCGCTGATCTGTGGGTGTGTTTGACGTCACGCCGAGTCAACCGTCACCGACGCGTTGTTTGCATTTATTTGGTCCGTGACCGTGCTATATTAGCTCGCCAAAGAGTTTACGACCACTTTTCCACCACTGCCTTCAGCTTCCTCACTAATTAAACGCGTCCCGGCTCAGAATCGACTCTGACTGTCGCTGCGCGCGCATATATGAGCTCCAAAGAAAATCAAGCAATCGGCTCTCAAAGCAATATGGTACGTCCAATCGCGCTCGTATGTGCTGGAGGATCGTCGTTTACACGGTACAAAAAGGTCGTCAAGCCAGAGCCCATCGAGTCTCGCATTCAGCTTGGCCCGACATCCTCATTGGAAGCAAACCAATCGACAGCCGCCTCCCGCAACATATCTGCAGTCAAGGCAGAGCCTGTTGTTAAGGACGAGGTGCGAATCACTCACTGCTTCCACGTTAATCAATTTTCTTAGTGAATTTTCAGATTCTAAACCCTTTTGCTCCCGCGATTCCGAACGCCAACATTAAAGTTCAGCCTGAAGACGCGTTGAAACCGCCCAAAACGTGGGCCCTCAAGAAACACGAATCTGCAAGAGACATCAAGTATAGCACCGAAGATGCGCTGAAGCAAGGACTTCATATGGTCGAGATTCTCAATACTGGCCTCAAGAAATTGGAGCTAGGGTCCAAACTTCGTCAGGAAGTGTGGGATAAAGGTGCGTTGTGTACCGTTTGCTTTATTGAAACACAACGAATTGACGCGTCACATTCTCACAGAAATTCAGACGTACGGAATGCATTTTATGCTGTTTTAGTAGTTACTGACGCTTTCTTTTAGTTTGCTCAAGCAATCGTCCCCCCAGACCTTGATCGCCGTTTGTGGAGGTATGCCATTGTTGGCAGTCAATTTGTGTACAAACTAACAATTCGTCTAGCAACTGGTGCCGGAAAGTCGAGCTTGCTAAACAGTGTCTTGGACGGTAAGCGGACAAATTCATGTGTGCGAAATGATCCTGAAGCGACTCCACAGATAACGTCGTCCCCACAAGTGGAATGCGTGCATGCACTGCTGTCGTCACCGAGATAGCATATCACTCGAAGCCGACTATCGATGCAGATGTGTCTTTTTTATCGCTGCACGAATGGCGCCAGGAGCTTGGTGTCCTAGTGACCGACTTGGTTGATGACGATGGTACTCTCAGGCGAACCACCGACTTGAAGAGTGATGCCGGAGTCGCATGGCAGAAGGTGAGCTCAAGGTCGTTTCTTTCTGCGGAGACGAAGTTTAATTGTTTCTCTGTGTCAGGTTCACGCTGTTTATCCCCGTATCACGCCGGAAGAACTCGTCAAGATGTCCGTCGACCAAATTATTGCGTTAGATCCTCGTGAGTACATCTCCTCCGGCCGCTTTTGTCGAACCTAGCGACGCTAACAAGAACAACAGAGATTGCGACAATTCTCGGAGACTCTAAGAAAATTGTTGCAAAGGATTCGAAAACTTTTGCTAAGGAGATTGGCAAATATATCGACTCCAAAGATCAAAGCAGAGGCAGCAAGAAAAAGAAAGGGAAGGAGGGCGAAAAGGAAAAGAAGGACCAGCCAAAGCAGACTAGTCTCATGGATTCCGTGAGACGAAATGCTGCAGATCAAAGTCGGAATGTGCAACCCAATTTACCCAAACCCAAAGACAACTCCATTGTTGGAGAGGATGTCGCATTGTGGCCTTTGATTCGTCAAGTCAACGTACGCTGTCCCTCCGCAGCCCTGTCGACCGGCGCTATATTGGTGGATCTTCCCGGTGTTGCAGATGCAAACGCTGCTCGTAACAATATCGCGAAGGACTACATGAAGAAGGCTTCTTGCATCTGGATTTTGGCCCCGATCACCAGAGCTGTGGACGATAAGACAGCAAGAGGTGAGATCCTCTTGCTGCAAGGGTTTCCTCGACTAACGATAAACATCGTATAGACCTGCTTGGCGATGCCTTCAAAATGCAGTTGATGAGTGCGTATTGACGTTCTTTGTTTCTTCAAATTCCAACTGATGACACTTTTATTGCAGTGGGTGAGCATCTCTTTCACGAGCGTGGCGCGAGATAGATCTAACAAGTCCACGGCGACTTCCATTAGATGGGAAGTGAGTAATTTTCAGAGTTACCCAGCCGATCTGGTTATACTCACAACCTGATATCTAGCTACGACGACCACACTATTACCTTCATCGGTAAGGCACACTCGCAATACCTGACACTGAGTACTTGCTAAATAATTTGCTCATAGCAAGTAAATGCGACGACATCTCATGCTCCGAAGTCATTCGTGCTCTTCAGCTAGAAGATGATCCTGTATTAGAAGAGATTGAAGGCCGCATTGAAGAAGCGAACGAACAGGTCAAAGCTTTGAAAGATGAGAAGGAAGCCGCCACGAAGGAGATCAAACGTAGGTTGAAGCTGATTGACTATCGATTTGCGACATTAATTTGCTGTTTGTCGTAGGCATGGAAAAGGAGAACGATCTGGTGCGCGATATGGAGGAAGAGTATGAAAGCCATATAGAGGCCCTTGAAAATGGGGAGAGCTTCGTACCGAAGTTGACCGCCAAGTCTGCTTCCACTGGCCAGAAGCGTAAAAGAGGTCGCGGCGATAATGGCAGCTCATCTAAGAGGAGGAAAGGTTCCCATACTGATGATGACGACGACTTCGAAGACAACGACGACGAGGTTACTGACGGCAATGGCTCTGAAGGAAACAACTCCGACATGGACGAGGATGAGGAGGATGAAGATGAAGATGAGCAAATGGATGAACCTATCACAGTCGACAGCCTCAAGGCCAAGATTGACGAATGCAAGTCGAAATCGAAAGAGATTCGCGCACAATTGAACCCAGCAAAGCAGGCCAGGAAGGCCGTCAATGATAGACTGAGTGGATTCCAGAAAGAGCTTGCGAAAGCACAGCGCGAGAAGAATGCCTTTTGTTCGTTGAAGCGCTCAGAAGTGAGTACCTTCATTGTGCATGTAACTGCGTCTTTGACCTTGCTTTACAGTTCTCCAAGGACGTACTTCGAGAAGACTTCCGTACTGGTCTCAAAGATCTGGACGGTAAGGGATCGGGGACTTCCTCTTATCTGTTCTGCTGCTGACAAGGTTTCACAGATGCTGCTGCCGAAGAGCGTGATCCCGAGAACTTCGACCCGTCGACTAATATCCGGAGTAAGTCGACAAATGTGAATATCAGATTCAAGAACGAGATTTGACGATTTTATCGCAGACTACGAGGCCATCAACCTCCCCGTCTTTACGTGTTCAAGTCGTGACTACGTTCGTATCAAAGGTTTGTGCTGTTGTCTCGCTCGTTCGTCTCTTGTGATGCTAATCGTGACTCACAGGTCAAGTGCAAGGTGACGGTGATCCCGCTTGCTTTACCGACGTGAAGGACACTGGTATCCCAGAACTTCAACAGTGGTGTCATAATCTCACCTCGGCCTCGCGCCAACGAGCTGCTCTATCCTATCTCAGTCACATCAAAACTTTCGCTACATCTGTCCAAACCTACGTGCGTGGCATTGGTGATGTTACCGCTGTCGACCGTGAGAAGCTTCGCGTGCTGTGGGAAACCCCCCAAGAGCTCGACCAAGATTACGGTTACGATGGGCATGCGGGTATGCTGGATGATGACGAGGACCCGTTCGCCGCAATCTTGGGGACTGCTAATCCTCTCTACACGATGAAGGCCCCAGCTGCCAGAGTCAACGAGCGTGGTCAGACGGTTGGAGTTGCTCTTCGTCTCGCTCAAGACTTTAGTAAAGTCATCGACAAAAGCGTCGATGAATTGCAGGAGCTGTTTAAAGACGGTCTTGATGAGAAGTGTAGACTTGGTGCTCAGGCTGTAAGCATTTTCCTGTCTTGATTGTGTGACTGTATTCTCATTCGGAGCACAGGCCTCTGCTGAATGTGTTGATACGCATGACAGCTTTGCTTCTGGCATGCACTGGGGAACATACCGAGCCAGTCAGTTCCTTTCCTTTCCTTACAAAATTACGGTCTAACCATGTTGCAAAACAGCTCTTCGTCGCCACGGAGAATGGCGCCGATCACTTAATGCTGAGCTCGTCACGCCATTTACTCGTAATATCGCATCTAGTTGGGGCAAGCTATTCGAGACCAATCTGTTCGGCCCCTTCGAGAAAACTACTCAAGAATGCATCGAGAAACTTATCAAGGACGTAGAGGAGTCCGCGGCTGCTGGGTTACGGGATCGGGTCCGGACTCAAGGAGAGCTATGCGCACAAGAAGCCAAGGTTGCACTGAAGAAGACCATCCAACTCGTTGGAGAGACAATGCAAACCGAACAAAAGGAGGTCTCGAGAACGCTAGTTCCTCATGTAGCCAGTCAGTTGACAGAAGCCTACGATTCGTAAGTTGGATTTTCCATCTTCCTTAATCTTTCGCTGACGTCAAACTCCAGTGCTATGGAAGAGCGTGGCACAGGATCCGTTGCTCGTCAAAAGGTAGGCTATCTTACTCTTGGTCAGAATACGAGTAGCTAACGCGTTTCTGTAGGCATGCATGCGAAACCACATTACCGAAAACAAACACTTGTTGTTCGAAGACGGCGCCGAAGCAATTATGGGTCGCTTGAACCAAGCCGCTGCTAGTTGTGGAAAAGCACTGGACACAGCATTAGAGGAGCTTGCTAGAAAGGTCTGTTCGGTCAACATTTGAACGAGAAGCCTTCCGACTGACATCGCTCTAGATTGAAGTCAACCTCGCTGTTCTCTGGGAGCGTACTCGTGATGATCCTCAGCAGGTAGGCTTTTCTCTTCGCGCCCGTGTCTCTACGTTGGACTCATTGACCCTCTTCAGGTATATGCTCGTGAAGAAATGGTTGGACTCGCCTTCGAACTCCTTTCTGAGATTGAGCTGTGGCAACAAGCCGAGAAACTTCATCGCGAGAACGAGGAAGTTGCCCAATACCTGGCCGCGGACTCGGATGAAGACGTTGTTATGAGCTGAAGGCGACCAATTTTTTCTCGCTTCATATTCCTTTCCTTCCCTCAGTTTTTATTGCTTTCACTTATTATACTCCTAGTACTTCTAGCCTTCTGATCTCGTTCTCTGCAACATACAGCCCCGTTATATTTTCTTGGATGTGTACACTACTGGTTTCGGTATCGTACTAGCGGAGTATATTACTACAGTTTACAGAACCACCTATTTTTTCAGTCTTGTTACCAGATGTGAATAGATTTCTTGATCCTCGTCAAACTCTGTATACTGGGCGTCCCTTCCTGTCCACCTCTTGTCCTGTGCGCGCATCAGTGTATCTCTGCCGTTTGGAATGCCCAAAAAGCCCCCATGTTTCATGGTCCGATTTGACTAACACGTGACCGTTTAGTTTAAAGGTCTTGTTACGCTAAATAGACTTGCGCAAACTTACTTTTGTAGTTTCCAGAGGTGTGGGCGAAGCCAAAGAACTTTTTGATTCTTTGGCCTAATGTGCGGCGTCCGTGGGAGGAGGAACGATGGTGACGACCGCCTTGGCTGCCGCTGGATCCGTAATATTCTTCAGCGTGCCCATTGTCACTGTGATGATGTCTTCGAGACCGACCGCTGGATGAATGGTGCCTCCCATGGCTTCCGTGGCTTCTATGGCTGCGATGACCATTGCTGCTAGCAGGCTATTGAAAATGTAAATGAGTCAACCTCAGCTCGAGGAGAGTCACGATGAACAGCAGGACGCACGATTTGGATCACTTGCACACCCCCACCTGCACTAGGGGGAATCTGCAATGTATTTGCAACCCCATATTGTGATCCTTGTTGGGTGGGATAGTACCCTCCTCCTCCTCCTCCTGCTTGACTAGGGAATAGTTGAGTACCACCGTAACCCTGGTGGCTTCCGCCACCATCGTAATATTCGGCATTGCCATAGCCATGGCCACCATGAGAGTGTGAGCGGTGATGTCCGTAAGAGCTCATGAAAAGAAAATGAAAAAGGTCGTCAAATTTGGGCGTAAAATAGAAGTGTCGTAGAATGTGGTTGAGAGTCGTTGATGGACGTAAGGAAGGAAGATGCTAATAGCCTACAATCAGACATGTGGCGCATTGGCCTACATATAATGTATTTCGGAGAAATATGTAAGGTAGAGTCTACAAAACTAGTACGTTGCAGCGAAAGCCTCTACATATCTGGGTCTTGGAAGTCACCTTCGTCCATGTCATGGGGCTGTAAAAAGAGATGTTCAGTGGAAGTACATCAGATTCCAAGCTAGTACTCGCCTCTTTTGGTTCCTCATCTTCTCCATACTGCATGGTGTAATCTATATGACTGACGACTGTCTCCAAAGATTCGGGGTTTGACAGGTCCAGTGGCAAGAAGGAGACAAGTGGATGGTCCTCAATCTTCAAACGATCATGTCAGAAGCATACACGCTATGTAGCGAGTGTGAACACCTACGAGTTGAACGATCGCTCGGTTAAGCGCATGAAAGCGGGGATTGGGAACTCTGCCTTCTTCACTTTGTGTTGTAGCGAGAAGCAGTGGATCCGGGTCAAGATATCTGTTTAAAGGTCAGGACAATTGAGAAAGCGAGAGCAGGGGGAACAGAACGCGCCTTCTTATATTCCTTCGGTTGCGGAAACCGTTTTTAGGTCCATTCACTCTCGCTTCAGTGCTTGTAGTGACGAGGTCCATCTTGGACATGATGTTGATCCACGGTATCTCTAGATTCACCATAGCAGACATCGCAGACAAGACACCACTTGAAGCTCAGTCAGCGAACAGAATAGTGTAGAGAAATGATGTGCGCACCTGAAGAACTTATATTTGTCTTCCATGAACTGCGATTCAATGAGATAGGTCGCACATGTTCTGATGCCGAGTCTGTTCAAGTTTTTGACGAGCGTAGGAAGGAAGGGATGGTGTGTGTACAGTTCAATCTGGCCTGAATGAACAGGTAAGCATTGGCGGAGAAGATATGACAATTGCTATAGCACACCGGGGCAGTCTATGATAAGATAATCATCTTCAAATCCACCGAGCTCCTCCTCCAGCCAATCCATATTCTGCAGGAGATATCTAAGTTACGATGAGTCTCATCCGAATAAACGTTTGGACGCAGTATTTCACTCACTCACTCAAAACAGTAGACAAGACCACCGTTAGGGCCATATCCTAATTCTCCCATGACATCTTCCAGGCTTATCAGGTCTTTGATGTCGATGGCTGGCTCAAACTCGAAGCTGCTAGGAGACGCGGCGGGATCCAGGTTCACGAGATGACCAGTCCGTTTCAATGTTTGAAGATGAGTTAAAAAGGATGCCGAGAAAGTGGATTTTCCAGCGCCTGCTGGTCCAGTCACCAAGACAGCGTAACGCATGGCGGGTTTAAGGAGGCAAATTGAGGGTAGGACACGAAGGACTGCTTGAGGAAGAATTTAGACTCCGAACTTCCGTCCCGATAATACCGTGACTGCTGAGCTCGAGTACATTGTTCAACTCGTTGCTAGCATCGTCGACTTCACCGAATCGTTGAACTGGCACCATGCCATGGTCTACCTATGCAGCACTGGCGATACCTTGCAGATATTGGGCAAGTCCTGGCTTGACTGAGACCACTGGCGGCGTGTAGTAAAGGCGACAGGATGTTGACGCGAATAAGGAGGTCTATTCGGAATTCCACATAGTACCTTTACGGCTTACTGGAAAACATATAAAAAGTGGCCCAAGCCTTGAACTCGTTCGACAGGCGCCCATCGCTCCTACAGCTGCAATGACCTCTGCCTCCTCCAAGCTCATCGTCTTCCCTGGACAAGAAACATTTACTCATGCACCCGCAACAATACAACAGTCTCTTGTCGACGCTGCATCACCCTCTGGCGCCTTTCTGCTCTCTCAATGCTCAGTCGCATTCCTACACGACATCCAGTCGTTGCCAGCTGTCGAACTTCACAAACTGCAGATCGATCCAAACGATTTCAGTGGCAGTTCCGATGCCATTCTCACTGTTCATCACGGTCGCCGCTTCGAGTATGACTGCAACCCCGTGCTGGCTGGCCTTTCCCTCTTTCTGATCCAATCTCTTCGCTATCTGGCTCATGTCGAGTCCACGTACGGAACGTACACGATACTCCCTTCCGCTACCTCCGTTGGATTCTCTTCTGGCTCTCTACCAGCCGCTGTAGTCGCATGTTCAAGAACAGCAACGGAATACGTCACCCACTCTATAGCAGCTTTCCGTATTTCTCTATGGATCGGAATCCGTGTTGCATTGGCGGCAGCTGATGCTCTCGACACTCATATTTTGGAAGATCCTTTCCGCGATAAGCCGTGGAGCGCGATTATCGTGGGACTAAGCGAAGCCTCTGCGACTGAGCTTATGAAAGTGCGTATGCTCATGTGTGTCCTGAATACTGCAATTCTGAGCTGCACTTTCTAGAGACACCGTTACGAGAAACTGCGAATCACTGATGTTCAGAATGACAGCTCTATCACTGTGTCTGGTCATCTGGGTATACTTCAAGATTTCATTGCATCACTGGATCCTTCCGCTGTGGTCGTGTCAACGAGCGTACAAGGTTTCTACCACACCCCTGCCAACGCTTCAATACGCGACCAAGTAATCGAAGACCTTGAAAAGAGGACGATATGCTTACCATTGACGACAAAGCTCGCATATCCTCTTTGGTGCACGTCGTCCTCGAGTCTCATGATCTCCGCTGCTGTTGTCAATCTAGCAGAACTTGTGGTGGAGACGATCCTATTGCGCCCTGCTCTGTGGGATGATCTGACAAATCACTTGGCTGACTCTAGCAAGACGACAGAGATCTTGAATTTTGGACCTGGTCTAGGACTCTGTCGTGATATTCACGAGATTTTGCAGGAGCATTCTGTGGCTTCATGTATCACCATTCTCGAGGGATCTCACGTTATGCCAAAAGAGGAGCACAGAGACGATGCAGTGGCTATCGTCGGAATGGCGATAAACATGCCTGGAGCCCCAGACTGCGATTCCTTGTGGAAAGTACTCGAGGAAGAGCGCAACATGTCATCCAAAGTACGCTCATGTCTGTATTTTGTTCACCGTAAGGTCCTTACCGCACTTCTTAGATCCCAGTTGATCGCTTTTCGGACTCTATTGGGATAGGACTCGACCAAGATTTGAAGCCTAAACATGGAAACTTTCTGGACAATACAGCAGACTTTGATAACAGTTTCTTCAAAATCAGCCCTCGTGAAGCAACGAGTATGGATCCGCAGCAACGGCTGTTTCTCCACGCAGCATATCAAGCCCTCGAGAACTCGGGTTATGTCAGTGGCACGACACCGTCAACGCAGCCAGACCGTGTCGGCTGCTATGTTGGCGTGGCTACTGATGATTATATGCTCAACTTGCGAGAACATAAGGATGTGTACTACAGCTCAGGTTTGTACCCTCCTCTTTGCTCGTGGGCGTATCTGCCATCTGACAGAATTCCACAGGAACACTTCGTTCTTTCATTAGTGGACGGCTTTCTTATTTCATGAAACTCGGAGGCCCTTCTCTGGTAGTCGATACAGCCTGCTCTTCCTCGACGGTTGCCATACATATAGCCCATCGTGCTTTGCTCAGCAAGGACTGCGACACAGCTGTTGTCGGAGGCGTAAATGCGATTACCAGTCCTGATGTTCGTATTTTTCAGACTATTCTTGTGACATATGGCTGAAGCTATTACAGATGACGATGGGACTAGATAAGGGTCATTTCTTGAGTCCAAGCGGGCAATGCAAGCCTTTTGATGCCTCTGCAGATGGATATAGCCGAGGCGAAGGTTGCGGAGTCTTTGTTCTTAAACGGCTGAAGGATGCTCTGTCAGAGCATGATAACATTATCGGTATCATCCGTGCCGTAGAGGTTAATCAAAGTGGTCTAGCGAAATCCATCACCCATCCTCATGCCCCCAGTCAGGCTGCTCTACTTGAACAGCTGGTCGATCGCGCAGGAGTACACCCGCATCACGTCAACTTCGTTGAGGCACATGGCACGGGAACCCAAGCTGGAGATCCATGCGAGCTAGAGAGCATTAGACAGGTCTTCAATGTCAAAAGACCTCACAACAACCGTTTGCACGTCTCCTCCGTCAAAGCCAATATCGGCCACCTCGAAGCTGCATCAGGAGCCGCCTCCTTGGCGAAAGTCCTGCTCATGTTCAAGCATCGATCTATTCCGCGTCTGATATCCTTGGAGACGTTGAACCCACGGATCCCTTCTCTTGTCACCGACAACCTGCTCATTTCCCGTAAGCAGGTAGCATGGCCCCAGGTGGATGGCCAGCCTTTGCTAGCAGCAATCAACAACTTTGGTGCTGCTGGCTCGAATGCTGCCGTGCTGCTTGAAGAGCACCTAGTCGTCGCAAGGCAAGATGTCCAGATGCCCTTCGTGTTTGGTCTATCTGCCAAAACCCCAGAGGCTTTGGAAAAGCTGAAGAGGACCTATGTTGATTGGCTAGGAACGAAGGACGGACGGAGCTCTCGGTTATTGGACATATCCTACACAATGACTGCGCGCCGCCAGATATACTGCTTCAGGACCGCTGTCGTGGCTTCCTCTAGAGATGAGCTATCTTCCCAATTGCTCGCAGCTAAGGCGGAGGAAGTCATGCTGCACGATGAGGTCCGGCCTATCTTCGTCTTTTCGGGCCAAGGAGGGCAGCACATGGGAATGGGCCAGGAATTATATGAACGATATCGGGTATTTCGGGAAACTGTCGATGACTGCGAAAGTGCACTTCAGGCGGCTAGATTTCCTGGTATCTTGAAGGTGTTCGGTTCAGCGACGGACATGAAGCCGATGGCTGTTGGCGATGAGATTCAGGCCTTCCAAGTCGCTTTGTTCGTACTGGAAGTCGGGCTTGCTCGGCTATGGATGTCTTGGGGCATCAAGCCATGCGCTGTCATTGGGCATAGGTATGTTCCTCCTGCTCGATACCACTCGTTATTCTTTGAAGGTGTTGACCGGTGATACAGCTTAGGAGAATATGCAGCTCTTGTAATAGCGGGCGTGCTGCCTCTCAAAGCCGCCTTGACTATCGTTCTGAACAGGGCAAAACTTATGGTGGAACTCTGCCCCCCGAATACATCAGGCATGCTCGCTATCAACTTGCCGTCAGCCATTGTTATGGAGCAGCTATCGTTGGATCCAACATTCCGCGCAATCTCTGTCTCTTGCATCAACAGCCCTGCGGATACTGTTGTTGGTGGACCCCTGGATGACATCCGCCTTCTCAAAGAGAATTTGGATTCGAGGCAGTTATGCAAGACCACTCTCCTTCCTGTTCCTTTCGCCTATCATACGGAAATGATGTTGCCTATATGCAGCAAACTTGCAGAGATAACTCGTCGCGTTCAAATCAACCCACCCACTATCCCAGTCGTCCTGAACGTCTCTGGCGATGTTCTTGCTCCGGGGCAGAACCTCCGTCCTGAATACTTTGTGAAGCATTGTATTGCGCCCGTTCAGCTCGATAGGTCCATCAAAACTCTCGCTTCTCAGCTTGGGTTCGAAGGGGCAAAGACGTGGATAGAGATCGGTCCTCATCCCTCGATCCTCCCGATGATCAAGTTGAACCAATCTGCAACAGTGGAAGATGTTTTCCTACCATCTATGCGGCGCGGGCAGGGTACACAACTGACGCTATCAACCTCCCTGCGGAAGTTATATCAGGAATATCTTCCCCTTGACTGGAGAGCTGTATTCGCAGACACAGATGCGCACTGCATCGATCTTCCCTCTTACCCCTTCGACAAGAAGAGGTTCTTTGTCCCTTACTACGCCCCTAAAGCTACGGCCCCCTCAGAAATTCCTGGGACGAATTGGAAGTTGCTCGGACGCATCACTCAGCAGCAAGACACCTTCTCCGTATTTGAGATACCGATAGAACACCTGGAAAGTCTTATGCGAGGTCATGTCGTTGCTGGGATGCCGCTATGCTCCGCCTCAACATATATCGAGCTTGCGATGGCCTCTCTTAATACTCGCCATGCTATGGACGGCCAAGGCTTGATATCTCTTCGCGACTTGCAATTTACTTCTCCACTAGTTTACGACGTGGCAAAGAATAAGACCGTCGCTACACGGATTGAAGGACATGTCACATCGGGATCACTGCTCATATCATCTCGCACTGGTGACGGTGTGGATTACGAACACTTCAAAGCTCGGTTCCACTTGGAGCCTATGGGCAAAGTGGGAAATGACTTGGCCTCAGCGTGGGAGGAGATCAGGAAGAGGATTGAGGTGATAACAGCACTAACTCCACCGCCAGAGTCATTTTCGACGCGAACCCTGTACGAGGTTATCTTCCAACGAGTGGTTCAATATTCTCCTGAATACCAGACGTTGCAGACGATCACCATGACCTCAGACCACATGGAGGCCTGTGGCATTCTCCAGCTTCCGCCATCTCATGAACGTGAAGGCTACGTGATCTCGCCAGTCTTTGTCGATACGCTCTTGCATATAGCGGGTTTCGTTGTCAACATGCACAGTGGCAAAGACGCTTTCATCTGCAACGAAACAGAAGAAGTTCTGCTTGTTCCAGAATTTGTGGATGCATCGAAGCCATACCGGGTCTATTGCAAGTGCACCTGGCAGGACACAGAGACCATGATAGCGGATTCTTATGCAGTCGAGCTGGAAGGAGAAAGCCGTGTCGTTTCTTTCCTCCGCGGCATGCAGTTCCGCAAGGTTCGCATGGAAGGTCTTAGGAAGAACCTAGCACTTGCTGCCGGAAAACCCCCACAATACAGCCGCATTCGAAGTGCGACAGTCTTGGACAGGCCTAGAGCCTCAGGCAGAGCCAGATCCAGCACTATCACAACCATGGCACCTCCGAAGATTGTGCTGCCCTCCATCGAAGCGCAGGTTCGTGGCATCGTCACAAGTGCCTGTGGATTGGACAGCGATTCGGAATTGATCGGTACAACAAATCTAAAGGATCTCGGCGTGGACTCATTGATGTTCATTGAAATCTCGATGAGGCTTAGAAAGACGCTTCAGCTGCAAACAACGCAGGGGCTTTCATCGTGTGAAACTGTAGGGGATATAGTTCTATTGGCAACGAAGAGAATGCATGGTGGTACAGCTGGAATCATTGATACGCCTCCAGCCTCGCCTACAACAACATTCAGCCTAGATACCGGACGTCTTCCCACCGTCTTCGAAGGATGATTTTTGCGCTTGTTTTTTGTATTATAGGGACATTATATTGAATTCAAATGCATTTCCCGACTCGTCCCCCTGGAAAATAGCACTATGAGCTTCACTGTTTCGAATTTACGTCGTGTAGCACGCACCGTGACAACGACGAGACCGTCCGCCAATAACATAGAGCCGAGAATACTGTTCGGCCCCAAGTCTCTCACTTTTTTTGGAGTCGGCCATGTGTAACTAGTGACCTCTGGACTTTTCTTGCTATAGTCACGAACTGTAAAGCAGTTCTCCTGTTCCTCTTCCAGCTCTATGATGACCCTTAGACCATGGACGGCACATGTCCACACTTGCGACAGCCCCGGGGAATCTGAGAATATGAAGTCGAAATTTGTGTTCTTCGTCGCATCCTTAATTTCAATAGAAGCTTTCTGTGTAGCTGAGCCTGTGATGAGTTCCATCAAAGCAGAGCGCTTAAAGAACATGGTGCAAGACAAGAACTTCTCTTCATCTGGATTTTCATAAGAGGCGGCGAAGAGCCGATCACTGTGCTCGTGTGTGAAAAGAGAGGATGTGGAACATGAGGAGCAGTCCGGGTGGATAATGATGGAACCTGTGTACTGCTCCATAGTTGTAGGGCCAGATGACGGCAAGAAGATTCGCAGGACTGTTTCCCAGGTCTCCAAATTGACCACTTCTAGAATAGGAGAATCCCCTCTGGCAAATAGAAGGTACTTTGTATCGATAAATGCGAAGGAGTCGAAAGAATCAAAATTGGACTGCGCTGCAGGAGCAGGCTAATTATCAGCGTCAGTCAAATAAGGTGGCTGGCCAATAAAAGAAACACTTACTTGTAAAGATGCACCAGATTTCCAGTTCCAAATCTCTGTCCCTTCTCCGGTAATTCCCAGCAAATCTTCGTAGACGCGAAAATCGAAAAAGGTTTCCATACCCATTAAGATGTCAGGGAAAGAGTGCAGGCTAAGGGTCTTCTTCTCAGCCAAAGGATGGATATCTCCAGTGGACATGGATAGGATGTGGATTTGATGAGCTTTCAGTTCCACAGAACTGCCACTCCTAGAAGGGGAGCGTCATCAGTTTTCCAGTTAGTACACAAGACAGGTTGTTATGATAGACTCACGGCAATTCTGTGTCAATGACTACTAACAGGTCTTGTGCAGGATCAAGAGTAAAGTCTGCAATTGCGTAAGGAAGATCAATGATCCACTCCTTTTTCTCGATACCTCTAATACGAGATGGAACTCGGAGGAGCGTGATCGTGGCCCTCGAATCATATGAAACGCATTTCGCTACCACATCGCACATGGCTTCCCATGTATCGTTTGAATTTTCGGTACCCATGTCAAATATCGTGGATTCTGTGAATTTGAAAGATTTCCAGGACTCTTGGTATTCTCCGAGAAGCTGGAGGCGGGAAGAAGAAGAGTAGACAGGATGAACCAGAGTTCCGTCTTCCATGCCTGCTCGAGCAAGTTGTAAGATATACTGTAGACGACTAGTCGTTTCGATCAGAGACTTCCAGTCTTTACAGACCTGCAGAAGGTTGTTTAGCTTCAACCGCCGACACTAGCAGTGGGGTAACGCACAGAAATACAGCGTATCAGGTCAGGAATCTCCAGACACTCGAGAATCGCTGTAATCAGTTCGCTCGCAAGTAATACATGAGAGGAAGATTTGCGGTGTGATTTCGGGACAGTGGATACAGTGGACTGTGCTCCCATATATTTGGACATGAGCGTTCGGAGAGCAGAAAGGGTTCAACTGTGACAGCGTGACCAGCAACGGGGATTTGGGAGCTTGAAGCCTAATCATGAAATGTGGCCACTTTGGGACATAATCTTCCTACAAGCCCTGCCGTCTCGTATTCGGGGAGCTGTGTATTGTCGAGACTTAACAAGCGCTTGCATTGAAAGGTTGATAAGACTATTATTTTGATATATGGGTCCATATTCCCCCACGTGAGTAAACACTGCCAAATGATCACAACATCAACAGCAGTCACACGCTTCTACATCTTGCTCTGTGATTTCAACCATCCCTGTACACTTTGAAAACCCCAGAAGCACTTCCCTTGTACAATGTCCCGACCTCCAATTAATCCGGAGAAATCAGCCGCCGGGATTGCGTTAGATCCTGTCTCGTTGACTCGAGTGATCCCAGAATCAAAGAGACCGGACGGCACGTAAGTCTTGCTAATCTTCTTGTTATGGCTTCGTGGGTTGAATATTGACAACGAGTTGATATGTCGTAGGGTAAGAAAGCAGTTGAAAGTCCGGCCTGGCTTCACGCCACAGGAAGACGTGAAGCGCTTCAGAGGAACAAAGCAGGAGCAGATGGATCAGAACAAAGGATATAAAGCCGGCTGGGTCCCCAAACCCGAGACCGCAAAGCCTGCCGGTGCTGGTTTGAGTAAGAGTGCAAAGAAGAATGCCAAGCGAAAGGAGAAGAGAGACCAAACGAAGGATGAAGCTATCAAGGACAACTGGGACGATTCAGACGAGGATACGCCTCCAGTGAAGAGGCCATCTCAAGCTTCAGCTTCCTCGATCCCTGAAGCCGCTAAGAAAGAAGAGGGAGATGAGGATAAGCTTGTGGATAAGCTAGAGAAATTGAGCGTTTAGCGCCGTCGAAGTCTGAAGGCACAAGTATTTTACATTGTAGATCTTTCAATGTTTTCTTGATATGGTGTATCTGGAAGCTAGGTATGATGTTGTAAGCTACCGTATGCTATGATAGCTGTACTTATATAGCTCCACAAACTGCAATATATCAGATTCCAAGTCGACTAGGCGTTTCTCTTGAGCTCAGCTCTGACATTCAAAAACCTCATGGGGATCAGGGCTTGACCATGCTATGAACAAAGTTGTCTGCTATAGACTAGTATATTTGTTCTATGGGTGACTGTAATATACCATTCCTGGCCGGCGAGTTGAGCTAGGTTGGACTATGTCGGCGAGCAGCTCCACTAGAATGCCTTCAGAGACAGCCCAAGCCACCAGTCCTATGCCCTCCAAGTTACTGCCCTCTTCTCATTCTTCATCTGTCATTGGTTTATGATGAGTGCTCTCGTAGCGCCGAAGTCTATCTTTGTTCCCTGACCATCGGGTAGACTAGTAGGGCGGTATTAATCTTTGTGAAGAGGACCCTTGGTCCAGTTGACAGCTAGTATACCTATGAAGACACCGTCTTAATCAGATTGCTATTTTCCCCACTCAGCAGAGCTAGTAAGAACTCACGGGAAATGGGCGCTGTTCTAAGCATTCAGAGAGATAGGGGCGACTGTTCGGTGCGTGGGTTGAATAGCTACGTGGGAAGGGGCGCATTTGTCAAAATATTCACTGGTAGGCCGCCTGGGAATTCGACTTGCTCTTCAATGCAGTCACGTTGTGAGGCCCAGGTTATCAATATTCAAATTCCGATTCTGCTGGATAGTATGCTGTATATCATTGCAGAATCCTTACTTACAAGAAAGTCAGGTTATCTCATTGCTGGATAGATTAATATATCAAATATACTTTTGGGTGCAGGTGGATTAATGAATTGAAGCCATACGAGATCCCGTAGAGACGCATAGCTCTACTTCAACTTGGAATGGAGGCGTTGACTCAAGATCGGCGCAAACACAGCCACGAGATGTCTCTCTCCCTCTTCCGTTATTTTGAATCGAAATGGTAGCTGACCTTCAAGCTCATGCAGATCTCTCTTTGCGCTAAAATTTCGATGCTCCAGGGGCTGCCCGTCTAGTATTATCCTGCAGAGCTCTATTTTCGAGCGTGGGAAAACACCCAGTAGTACAGTCTGAATCCTTCGGTCTACGGGAATCTTTGGTGCTCATCTGTCTATTTTTAGTCTTTATTGTATCTTATCTGTCAAAAGAGCATCGTCATGTAAGTATTTCGGCATTAATTTTCCGCTACGTGCACGCAGAGACTATACAATTTTATCTTTCTGCAGACAGTGATGGGTGGGAAACCCATACATTGACCTTCTACCATTACGAACCCGCAAAAAAAATTAACCGTTCACAGGTATATAAGAGGCAAGCGCAAGGACTGAGTTTGAACAACTTGAATACTTGTCTCTGCAGGCTTTGCCGTTCGGTACAAGCCAGAAATGCCTTACACTCGCACCATCCTCGTCACAGGCGCCAACACCGGTATTGGTTATGCTCTCGTCCGCCTATTAGCTCAGAAAGGAGAAAACGTGTACCTCGGCTCTAGAAATGCAGCCAAGGGAAAGGAAGCTCAGTATGGTTTTTCTTTCTACTACTCCTCTCATTGAATTTTTTTTCATGCTGAGATGTTGTCGTAAACTAGGGAGAAGCTGGGATCCGAAGATTACCTCAGCGTCAAGTTTGTTCAGATTGACATCACCGATATCAAGTCGGTCATGGAAGCGAAAGCGACTATCGAGAATGCAGAAGGCAAGCTTGATGTCCTTGTCAACAACGCAGGTAATGGAAACATGTTCTGTCCTTGTCAATATAATATTAACACTTGTTCAGCTGACGCGTTCATGAGCGTTGACAAAGGCACTCTGAGTGAAGACCTGTCCGTCATTCGACAGGCCTTTGAGCTCAACTTCTTCGGCACGATCCAGACTACACTCGCGTTCTTGCCGCTTATCCGCAAGGCACAGAGAGGATACGGCTCTGTTCAGTTTGTTTCAACCGGATTGGCTTCCAATACTTTCCAAGCCTCTCCAAACGGTGTCCTCCACAACCTTATTGCATATAATACTTCGAAGACAGCATTGAACTCGTATGTGATCGCTCTGGCGAAGAAGATGCAAGAAGAGGACACAGGGATCACGGTTAATTCCGTTTCTCCCGGATTAACGAGAACCAAGTTGAATGGATTTAAGCCTGGAGGAGCCACACCTGAGCAAGCTGCCGAGATCCTTCTACCATACGCTCAGTTAGGTCCGGAAGACGCAGCTACGACCTGTACGTTGCTCCCCATCATAAAAGGTGTCTGACCATAAGCTGATTTGTTTTGCAGGCAAATTCTTCGGTCCGATGGGGGAGTTTGTCTGGTAGTTTTATATTGACGGAAGCATATTGTATTGTAGCAAGACCTTGGATTCGAACATGATGTCCAACAGTCTAAGGTCAAGACGCATGTGGCGTGGGAATGACAGAAACAAGGTTTTGGTTAACCCAACGCATTGTTTCGAGCGTTCTCCTACACAAGGACTGAGAATTTGATATGTACTAGGGTCTTGTAACATGTAGCCCCACATCCGGACTAGATCTTTCCTGAAGAGTACTATGGTTGGGCTTCTCTAGCTCGTAAAGTTGACGTTTAGCGAGAACGAACCGAAATCACGGCCTTATGCTTGGTTGGAATCGAGCACACGCACTGGCCTGCTTCAGAGTATTGTATAGACGAGACTGTGGCCGATAGATCTTGCGTTGTCTGTCTTCCCTTGTTCTTGTGGCCCTCCTGACCTGGGAAGCTCAACAGCTATGCTCATCTCTGGAGAGACTGGACATCGACGGTGGCCGTCTTGTGAATTTTCATCTCATCTGAACACATAATACACCTCATAACTGTTGTTTCCTCGTCACGACACCACCAGGCCATTTAATGGACGTGAGGTACTCTATTTGCTACCGCCGGTTCATTGACAAGGATGTCTGGGGAAGGCCAGGGTACTACCCCTCGCGGCTAGAATGCCAGACGCACGTAAAATACTCTCCTCTGTCTTTACCACTTGATCTAGACTTCCAGGATGGGCAGGTCTGTACAGACACCGGAACCTCGTTGCGTTGCATTGCGTTAGTTCATCAAGTGTTCAGCGCTAAACAATGGCACTCATACGCTCATATCAATCCGTTAGAAGAGAGGCAAACGAGCGATGGGAGATGGGAGAGCTGATTATCGGTAGATAAAATTGGCAGGAAGGGTTGTATGTTTGATTCTCCCCGCATCATGTCTTCATCGGAGGCAAATCTGGCCCCAGACTTGGTGTACTCAGCTGCTTTGTCTACCAAGCGACGCGGAGCCCTGGAAACAGGAAACCTTCATCTCTCTTCTTCACGCGAGCTCACGCGCTCTGGAGCCGGCGCACTCGTCCACAGTTTCTGAGCGGACCGTACTGGAATAGGGTGGAGCGATCCCGAGCGTGTTCAACGGAGCCCAAGTCCCCCAGGCCGCATGCCTCATGAATTGTTACTGTTTTATGCTGCACAGAATGCTGGCCAAGGGGGATAAACGCATTGCCCGAGGTAGCCATAAATGTGTGTAGGGCTCGTTGCTGCTGTCTTGCAAAGAGTCAGAGGCTTTGTGAAGATCCGTGGCGTAAGATGAAGTCTCGCGGTGGCAGGCTGAAAGGAAGGTAAATTGCCGCTGTATTTCCTACAGACTAGTCGGGTAAATATCAGAAAACGATGCAGTGAACAGGGTCCATTCTAAAATATTCCAATCGGTGAAATCGAGGGGACTTTCAAGGGCGGATGAGATTGGCGCGTGCTGACATCAGACGGGGTGACTGAGTTTGGGTTTATAACTTGCCTCCGCCCCACCACCACCACCCACCATCCAGACTTTCGTCTCTCGTCCGCCCTTGTAAACTATATCATTTCTACTTTTCCAATGGTTTCTTCCGACCTGCGTAAACGCAAAATTGCTGTCCTTGGCTCTCGCTCCGTTGGTGCGTGCAGCCTGAAACACTCCGCATCACTAGTCTCTGACGCTTTAGCTCTGCTGTCCAGGAAAGTCTAGTCTCATCCTACAGTATATCCAGGGCGAATTCTTCGAGTCCTACTATCCCACCATCGAGTCTACCTTCTCCAAGACCATCAAGTACAGTGGCACAGAATGGGACTGCGAAATCATAGACACTGCTGGCCAGGACGAATACAGCATTCTTAACGCCAAACATTCTATTGGCATACATGGTTATGTCTTGGTCTACTCTATCTCCTCCAAGAACTCGTTCGACATGATTCAAATCATTATTGACAAGGTATGTCTTTCCATTCTCCCCTCGCGCGACCTCATGTAGCTGACCACTACCCCCCGCGCCACAGATTACCGCCTTCTGTGGGGTCCCAGACATACCTTGCGTAATTGTCGGTTCCAAGCTTGACCTTGCGACATCTGCGTGAGTAATCATCAATCCTAGTGAACAGTTCTAGGATGCTGAAGGAAGCTGTAGGCGGCAAGTCACTACAGCCGAAGGCAAGCGTCTAGCTGAATTGAATGGTGCTGGCTTCGTGGAGACCAGCGCCAAAACAAACCAGAATATCTGTAAGTGGAGAGCCATTTATCCGTGAAAAGGCCGCTCATGCTCCTTTACTCCCAGCCGATGTATTCGAGCGTTGTCTCGAGCAGATACAAAAGAGAGCACCACAAACAGCTGGTACTGAACCCTCCACAAGCCGTTGTTTTATCATGTAGAGAGGAAACTCCGGCCCCCATTGACAGACTTGCCATCGTTATAGACTATCCCCTTATTTAAGTGTTGTTGGCTACAATGGACGCATTTTGTTTGATATTTCTCTTTCTCTTCAGTAGCATAGCCTTTCGGGTTGGGTGCTCTCTATTCTCTTGGTTATCCCGCTTTACCTTAGTGTTCGTGTAATTGATTCGCGAATTCGATATCATTATTTTGTCCATTTCAACTCCACCTATTCTGATTTACCGTCTCTTTTGTTGCAAAATCCCCGCCGGCTATCATCAGGCTATAACAATGCACATGCATTTCGCGGATGTAACCAATGCGTGTATTTCTATCCGACTATACATAGGAGGTATGTCGATAGCGTTTCCTTAAGCAGTTCCGTCTCCCAAGAACCTTGCTTTCACCTTTCTCCCTTTCAATCCGATAGCTTTGAGCGTCTGTGGGTCATCCGGGACGAGATCTATCGCCTGGTCACTCCATTGCACGTCCTCGCCATCGGCATCCAAAACGATTCCCTTTATGGGTCGTTGGGCAGATACTGTGATGGTTTCTGCATCATCCGCCACTACAATTTTCAGGCCAAGGTCCTCTACAGGCGGAAAATGGATGAACTTGAACGGCTCCGGCCTGTACAGCGACACTGTCAGACATGACGAAGCAACGGGAAACAAAGAATGATCTACCAGTTCGCATAACGAGTGAAGACTTGTCCGTTTTCATCTAGCAATCGCGCGGAGACGATGGAGGTAGCCCAATAGTCAACGTTACCCTCGTGCCTGTCCACAGCAAGCTCGGTGCTCTGATTGGCCTTGAGGGTCACTTTCTCCGACTTCAATTGCTTCGCGGAGCCAGAGTGCAAGTCAAAGGAGGTCACCTCGAACGTCACCTCCTTATCTTCTAGCGTACTGTTCGTACCCCAGAACTCAAAGACAATTTCCAACTTGAAGTTTGCAACGGAAAGGGGGTCCGGGAAAGACTTCACCTCCTTACGCGTCATACCCACTGTATATGGACGAAGCTCCCGAGCTATCGTAAAGAATGCAGGCTTTGGTCTCAGGAAGTAGTCCGCGATGGCCCATGAAGTCACTGCGGGAGACGATCAGTGACGCCTTTTCTGAGGTCTGGGGCAGGCAGGACACACCTGGCCAACAATCATTTATCTAACGCAATACATCAGCGCATGAATCTAAAAGGAGTGTAGTGAACATACGTACTTGCCACACAAGAGCTCCCGCAGTGTACTCGCGACCTTTCCCTGCCCAATTACGCCTCCAGAGACGATAGGCCGCCGCAAGTGTTTCTGCTTGCATCACCTGTGTGTAGTACACATAGCTTCGTCCATAAACAATAAGCGCCTTGATACCGGGTATGCTAACTGTCAGATTGGGACCCACCTATCCATCTGGAAAGAATGTTTGAAGTTCTCGACTAGGTACAACTGCAACCCCATTCTCGTCAGAACGCCGTTATCGTGGACACGAGGACAGAGCAAATTCACCTCGAGGCGCCTCTCAAATCCATCTGCCTTGTTATGGTTGTTGTTGGTCTTCGATTGTGGGTACCTCTCAGCAGCATCTCCATCAAGCCAGTAGTCGACGGTGCGTATGTCTGGGTAACCTTCCATTCCAAACTCGCTCACAAAACGACCAGCGAGCTTGTCCCAATTATGCCAGGGTTCCTGCGTTCCATGCCACACATTCCCTAGCGCAAAAATGTTAAAAACGTGTATGTTGACGAGAGATGTTCGATTTACATTGGTGTAGATCTCCGTGCTGTTGGTCTCGGGTATCCTTGCCGAATCCACTGTAAGGGCTGGAGCGATGATAGTGAATGTCCGAATGCTTTTCTACAGCAGCTGGGAGGACACGTTCATAGATGTATCTAGCAGGGAAGTTGGTCTTGCGGAAGTCCGAGGTCTCGTCAGAATAATCCAATTCGAGGTTCAACGATTCTGCCACTTGGTAATCTTCGTTATTTCCAGCTATCGCAGAGACACATCAGTAGTGATCCTGGTTTCCGAATCGAAAGGGCATACCTAGGATCACAACAGACTAGAAAGGGATAAGTACATTCCTAGGGCCATATGCTGCGACATACTCACTGGATGGTGTCGCAACCTCTTCACATTTTGTTCAGCTTCCTCTGTAACGGACTCTACGAAAGAGTCGTAGGCGGGATACTAAATACTATGAGTGCGCTTTCAACCAACATGATAAGAGCTAAACCTGTCCACATCCAAACATGAAGTCTTGCCAGACCAGTACTGGTAACAACGGCTATTTTGAGCAATTGATCATGAGGAGACACATCATAGACGCACATCCAAGTTCTGCGGTGATATGCCATAAGTGGGACGTAAGACAAGCCCAGAGATGACATACCATCACAAGTATTGTAGAACACTTCAGCTTCATAGATTCCTCCTCCCCAAACACGAACCATGTTCTGGTTTCCCTTGACCATGAGATTCAACCATGCTTTGTATCGTTCATCAGGTATACTTCGATATATCAGCTGTCTTATTTAAGTGTGTCGAGAATAGGCAACTCACGCAGTCAAAAAACTGTCTGCTGGAATCCAGTTGCTCCCTTGCGAACCGTGAGTCGTGAAGACATCGTAGAATCAATGGTCTTCACCTCCAATGAAGATTCTAATGTTATTGATCTCGAACAAGAAGGTTCTACCCTCCTGGTCAATGAGAGGTTCCTGAACAACGATAGCGCGACGGAAAGCAATCCTTTCTGTTTTCTTGTCCAAGACTTGACCGTTCTAACTCGTGATGTCAGATGCAGCAACGAGCTTCAACATCCCAGGAAAGGAGACGCACAGAATCTGAGAGCTCAACCTCTACGGTGTATAGAGGCTGCTTTCCGTAGCCGACAGGATACCACAAATCCACATCCCCTGGTGCAAATTGATGAACAACACCTGCCTTTCCTTCTTTCAAGGTTATATTCTCGGACAAAGCTACTAACGATCCGGCGGGTCCTTTGAGGGAGAGTTTGGCATTGTAAGCACCTGTGTCGTTAGCAACGATCTGAGTCGATACTGTGACAGCCAATGACTCGGATACATCGTTCCGGATATCCAAGTCTGCGATTCTTGTTGTGTACAACTCAAGTGAAATGGGTTTCCAAGGTCCGACGGTCATGAGAATAGGTCCTGCGAAAAGTTAGCTGACATACAAAGCCAACTCTCAGGAAGAGACTGACCCCAATCCCATCCATAGCTGCCCTGATATCAGTATAGGCTCTAGAAATGGAACAAGCAAAAACCATACTTGTACTGAGCCTTGCGTACATGAAGACGACTAGAATCGCCATTCCATAGATTCAATTTCTCATGCTTGCTTTCAATCTCGCGTCCCTGCTTCATGGTCATCACATAGTTATAGGAAGAGATATCGAGAGACGTGCTTGCCTTTTTAAACGCGCTGTCAAAGTTCAGAGACAAATGGTTGGTCCCCACTTGAAGAATCTCTTTTGTTGAGACTCTATGAGCGACGAACTGGTTCTCCGTGCTAGAGAACTGTTAATCTGCTATTTCCCATACAGCAACACATACGAACCGGAGGATTTCCTTGCCGTTCTAAAGGAGAGTGCATTCAGAACTTGCGGTCTCGATTGAAGAGAGGACACAGACCAAGATGACAATTGCGAACGTGTCGAGCCCCTCGAAGACGAGATCGGCATTTGGCGCCTTTAGTTCTTCTTCCGTAACTTTGAACTCCGTTTTGAATTCCCACTGAGACTCCCCAACCCCTGTTCAAAGTCAGACTATTTGCATTCATCAAGGTGGATAGACGAGAGAGACAGACATTGGACATCCCATTCTTGAAGCTTGAGAAACTGCACGAAGGTGTTTAAGCAACATTCAGTCCACAGCCAGGTAAGCGCACGCACAGGGTCAGGGATCTTCTTAAGCTTCAAGAGCTCAACATGCACAGTGGTGGGAAAACTGGAAACCTTGAGCCATTCATCTGCCTTTGTGCCTTGTCCACCGCCGATTTGTGTAAAGCTCCAATCAATCAAGGATCGCTTTGTGTACGAGGCCATAATGCAAGTTTGGATTGGACAACGCCGTTCCCAGTATTGGCCAGCTTTATAGTAGAGCTCAGGATGGGCCGGATGACAAGTCTCGAGGACCCCGATTTTCCGAGAATTTGACGAGAAGGATTCGGGCCGTCGTAGAGCAGGTGTGCATTCTCTACTATAATACATGTACAATCACTAGTCTTCAAACTCCATGCGAACGCCCATGCTTTGCTTGACTTCCATGCCTAGGAGTTTCATCTTACCGGCCTGGTTTGAATGTAAGTAAACATTAATGGGACACCATAGAAATGGGGCACGCACCTCTATTCGCTCGTTCTGTACTTTGCGCAATTGCATTAGCTGCTCTTTGCTGAGGTAACTCTCCTGCTCCACAGGCTTCCTCTTCTGTGAGGTGGTCAAAGCTTTCATGTCTGCTTGAGGGTCGTAGGAGTCGTCTACGGGAGGCAAGAACTCGCCAGCACGCATGGCATTCATACGTCGCTCGTAATGCTCCATGTTGTAGTATTTCTCGTGCGGTAACGTCGCTGTGAGTGATTTAGGGTTCAAGTAACTTTCAGCAACTGAAAGCAAGACGCACCTGTGTTGAAGTCCTCGACGAACCGTGCGAACTCTTTACGGTTCTGGTCTTTGGTGACGGTCTCAGGATTGATCTTCCTCTCTTCGACTAGCCAGGTATGGAATTCCGAGGACTTGTTGTATATACTGCGAATGAAATTCCTGTTAGTATCCAGACTGAGAAACACGAGGACGAAGTGCATGCATACTCTGTATCCGTGATAATGCCATATTTGCCATACTGCATAGAGGATGAAGACGTTCCAGCTTTGCGCTTCTAAACAACCAAATTCAGCTAG
>Ga0247730_1000062_pt1 | contig 117433 bp, 111 predicted proteins | sample UWRJL073202C2_FD_180959 | JGI IMG/M metagenome (GOLD analysis project Ga0247730, IMG submission 180959) | Plant litter microbial communities from Arlington Agricultural Research Station in Wisconsin, United States - UWRJ-L073-202C-2 | ecosystem: Environmental > Terrestrial > Plant litter >...
CTTCCCATTCCGAACAGAGAAGTTAAGCCCACCAGAGCCGATGGTACTGCGGTAACACGTGGGAGAGTAGGTCGGTGCCAAATCTTAAAGAAAGCCTTTCAGGAAACTGAAAGGCTTTTCTTGTTTACGGGAAATTTTCGTTTATATTCTTCTTTTCAGCCTGAGGATTACCATATGCCTCTCGTCCTTTCGCGATACTTCAATCAGTATCTGCCTGCCATCATGATCTCTGAACAGCTCTGTCAGATCATTCAGCGTATAATTTGCCATAGGCCTGAGGTCCACAGACAGGATCTCATCACCCTCATTTAAGCCAACAGTTTCCGCAGGTGAACCTGCTTCAATCCTTCCAATGATATACCTGAATTTGGGCGCATTCGAAGTGTAAATCTCCATGCCGGACATGTCGTGATCAAATTTCTTTTTAAAAGCATTTGACTTTTTGAGGTACAGTAATTCATGCTGATAATCAAAAGTAACTACAAAATGTTTGAGGACTTCTGCACCAAGGGTACCGTTTCTTGGTGTGCCCTCAATCTCCATTCTTTCTCTGCTGTACAGCGGAAAACCTGCCAATATATTATTGAAGGTGAAGTTTTTTAATGTTAAGGCCGGTAAGCGGCCCATAGAACCACTGATCACTCCGTTGATCCCGACACCCAGATTTGCCGCTATCGTATGTTTTGGCAAAGGAAAAGGCTGATTGCCGATCGCTTCCAGCAAAAGCGGATGACTGGATCCATTATCTACAAGCAAATGTACGTCAATTGTTGTGGCAGAATCAATTCTGATTCCTGCATGGATATAAGGCTTTGCGTTTAATATCTGCATAGGGATTTTTGTTCCTTTGATCTTAGGATTGGTATCCGGCGAATAGAAAGTCATCCTGTTTGACGAATAGTTGATCTTCACAATAAAGCTCTTAAAAAAGTAATAGCCCAGTATTCCGTGAATCTTCATTCCAAGATAAGAAGAGAGGTCAAATATATCCTCTTTAAAGATTGCCGCAGGGATGTTCCTGATTTCAGACTGCCCAACCCTCGCGGTTATACTCCGTGTTAAAATCGCTTCAATCTCTTTCCCCAGGCCGTATCCCTGTATTTTATAGGTTTTGAATGATTTCACATTCAGGCTTTTTAAAAAGGAGGTGTCAGTAATGATCATTTGTCCAACACCAGTATCTAATAAAAAGTTATACGGGCCTTTTCCATCGATCAATACAGGTATAACGATCAGATTTTTAATCCTGATAAAGTTGATCGCATCTTTTTTTCTCTTGCCATCGAATTCAAATGACTGGGCACCTGAGGAAACAGGAATATGCATGACCGTAATGAAAAAGAGCACAATGTAGAGCATTGACTTTAATTCCTTGAATCGATTGACAGGCCAGTCCATTATCATGATCTTGTGCGTGCTCCTGGTCAAAAAGCTATGATATAAGCAGGCCTGCTATTGATCGCAAAGCATGGTCAGGCTGAATGTCCAGAAAAATATTTGGTTAGAAATCTTACCCTGAATATACGAATATTTAAAATGTTATGCTGCTGCTGATCAAACTAATTCAAATAGAAACGTTATATATGGGATTTTTGGCTATCTTTGGGCATCAATAAGATATCAAACACTTTGTCAGCAGATAAAATGTCAAAATATTCAGGTGTCTATATCGGTGGTGTCCACCTCTTCCCATTCCGAACAGAGAAGTTAAGCCCACCAGAGCCGATGGTACTGCGGTAACACGTGGGAGAGTAGGTCGGTGCCAGATCTTAATTAAAGGCTGTTTCATTTTTGAAGCAGCCTTTTTTGTTTCCATTCATCACCAGGAGTGCAAAAGAAAACGCTGCGATACGGCGGTAGCCAGACCCTTTTCAACTGCAATGAAGCCTTAATTTTATGTCTGAATCAAGTTTATAAACCTGATGTAAAACAATCAGAAATTGGCCGTTTACTAAGCAGAATATAGCTAGTTTTGTCCACGTCAATTAAATATAAAATGAAATTAGCTCTTAATGGTTTTGGTAGGATAGGCCGTGTATTTTTACGTGCGGCGCTTGAAAAAAACATCAATGTAGTGGCCATAAATGATCTCGCTGATCCGGCAACACTCGCCCATCTTTTCAAATATGATACTGTTCACAGAGGTTTTAAAGGTAACGTGTCATTTGATGACCAGGCACTTATTATCAACGGAAAAAGGATACTGGTTTACAGGGAGCCTCAGCCAAAAAATTTACCATGGGGAACTTTAGGGATAGATCTGGTTTTAGAGGCAACCGGCAAATTCACTACCCGGAAGGGAGCAGAACAACATCTGCAGGCCGGTGCCAGACAGGTTTTGATTTCTGCACCTGCAGATAAGGATATTCCAATGTATGTGTTGGGAGTGAACGATCATAACATTGATATCAGCGCACCGATTCTTTCCAATGCATCATGTACTACCAACAATGTAGCACCAATGCTGAAGATCCTGGATGACAACTGGGGCATCCTGGATGGTTATATCACAACCGTTCACTCCATGACGGGCGACCAAAACCTTCATGATGCACCTCACAAAGACCTGCGCAGGGCCAGGGCAGCATCTGCATCTATCATTCCCACCAGCACCGGAGCGGCAAAAGCCGTTACCAATATTTTTCCGCACCTGGAAGGTAAACTGGGGGGAGCAGGGATCCGCGTCCCTGTACTGAATGGGTCTCTCACAGATTTTACCTGTATTTTGAAAAAACCAACAACCATTGAAGAGATCAACGCCGCATTTAAACATGCAGCGGAAAATGAAATGGCCAGCGTACTGGAGTATACCGACGATCCGATCGTTTCTGTAGATATTTTAGATAATCCCCATTCCTGCATCTTTGATGCCCTGCTTACTTCTATTGTGGGTGATCTGGTGAAAGTAGTAGGCTGGTACGATAATGAGTCTGGATATTCAGCAAGATTAGTAGATTTGGTACTGAAGATAGCGTCAAAGAATGATTAGAAAAATTAGTTTAGAGGAAGCCTATCCGCTCCGTACTTCGGTATTGAGAAACGGCAAACCTTTTCCTGCATGTGTTTTGCCCACAGATCAGGCAGAAGGTATTTTTCATCTGGGGTATTTTGAAGGGGACAGGCTGGTTTGCATAGGCACTTTTTTTCCTGAAGATTACCCTGAAAATGGTATTGGAGGCTTCAGGTTGAGGGGAATGGCCACTGATCCGGATTTTGCCGGAAAAGGTTTTGGTGCAGCGCTGATAAATTTTGCAATTAATGAGCTTACATCTGCCCAGGCTTCTTATATTTGGTGCAACGCAAGGAGTGCGGCCGTTGGTTTTTACAAAAAGCTGGGCTTTGAAGTGATCTCTGCCGAATTTGACGTGCCGGGGGTAGGGCCACATTATGATATGCGATACCAAATAGTAAAAATATAATTACCGGGTAAAAGGAATATATGGTATGAACCGGGCTGATCTTCAGTACCCGCAAAGGATTGAAGGTGTTAAACCCAGTCAATTTTACATAAACAAATGAACAAACAGATGAACCCGACATGATTAAAATAATTATTGCATTGTGTGCTTAATAATTATTTTAATCATCAAAGGCTCCATCTAACAATTAAAAACAAATGAACAAGCAGATGAAAACAGTTGACCAATGTGATTTTAAAGACAAGAAAGCTTTAATCAGGGTAGATTTTAATGTACCCCTGGATAAAGACTTCACTATCACAGATGATAAAAGAATGCGTGCAGCGTTACCTACTATCACTAAAATTTTGAATGATGGCGGATCTGTGATCTTAATGTCGCATTTAGGTCGCCCGAAAGGTGGCCCGGAAGATAAATATTCACTTAAACACATTTTAGGTGACCTGTCAAGAATGCTTGATCTTGAAGTGAAATTTGCAGATGATTGTATTGGTGCAGATGCTGCTGAAAAAGCAAAAAACCTTGAACCGGGACAGGTATTATTATTGGAAAACCTTCGTTTCTACAAAGAAGAGGAAAAAGGCGATAAAGATTTTGCCGGCAAGCTTGCAAAATTAGGCAATGTATATGTGAACGATGCTTTCGGTACCGCTCACCGTGCACATGCTTCTACTTCCATCATCGCAGAATTCTTCCCTACTGAGAAATATTTCGGTTACCTGATGGCTGAAGAACTGAAAAATGCAGAAAAAATAAACCACAATGCTGATAAACCTTTTACAGCCATCATGGGCGGTGCAAAGGTTTCAGATAAGATCCTGCTGATCGAAAGTTTACTGGATAAAGTAGATAACCTGATCATTGGTGGTGGTATGGCTTATACCTTCGCCAAAGCACAGGGCGGCGAGATCGGCACTTCTTTATTGGAAGCTGACAGGATGGAACTGTGCCTGGAATTATTGGAAAAAGCGAAAGCTAAAGGCGTAAATATCCTTCTTCCGGTAGATACTGTGATTGCGGATAAATTTGATAATGATGCACAGAAAAAAAATGTGGATTCAGGGGAAATACCTGCTGATTGGATGGGATTGGATATCGGCCCGAAATCTATTGAACTTTTTGCTGATGTGATCAAAAAATCAAAAACCCTGTTGTGGAACGGCCCTATGGGTGTTTTTGAAATGGCTAACTTTGAGCAGGGAACACGCGCTATTGCCGAAGCAGTAGTGGCTGCTACCAAAGAAAATGGCGCTTTTTCATTGATTGGTGGTGGTGATTCTGCTGCTGCAATTGCCAAGTTTGGTTTGGAAGATGAAGTAAGTTATGTTTCTACAGGTGGTGGTGCTTTACTGGAATATATGGAAGGTAAAGAATTGCCGGGCGTGAAAGCAATTAATGACTAAATAAGTCGGAATTCGTTACATTGACTCAGATATTCAAGGGGTTAATGATCAGATTATACTCAATACGGACAGTTGTCCGCCGGGAAGGCCACTTGAAAAAGTGGCCTTTTTGCGTGTGAGGTGGGGAAAAATGGGGAAAATAGTATGTTGATAACTTTTTTGTGGTAGAATGTGGTAAAAAGTGGTAGAAGTATCTATTTTTACACTACATAAAAAGTGTAGATACTATAATGGTTCAACTGTTAGGAGAATTTGATTGTAAATTGGATGCCAAAGGCCGCTTGATGGTTCCTTCGGGTCTGAAGAAACAATTGCCAAACGTTGACCAGGAGGGACTTGTGATTAACCGGGGTTTTGAAAAACACCTGGTGATCTATCCGAAAAAAGTATGGGAAGGCATAGTAGAAGAGCTAAGTAAACTGAACCAGTTTGAAAAAAAGACCAGGGAATTTATTCGTTTTTTTACACGCGGCGCAACAGAACTAACGCTTGACTCTGCCGGAAGGGTAAATTTACCAAAGTCATTACTTGAATTTGCCGGTATAGACACTGAAGTAGTATTGGCCTGCCAATTTGATAAAATTGAGCTCTGGTCTAAATCTGCTTATGATAGTTTCATGGACAGCGAGCCTGAAGATTTTGCAAATCTTGCCGAAGAAGTGATGGGAAATAAAAAGAGGGGGGAAGATGGAAACTGATTATCATGTACCGGTACTGCTGAAAGAATGCATTGACGGTTTAAATATAAAGCCTGATGGCGTGTATGTAGATGTTACCTTCGGTGGCGGTGGCCATTCCAGGGCCATCCTGCAAAAATTGGGTAAAAACGGGATCTTAATTGCTTTTGATCAGGACCCTGACGCACAGCGCAACAAAATTGAAGATCCGCGTTTTATTTTTGTTGATCAGAATTTCGCATTCTTAAAAAATAACCTGCGTTTATTGGGCTACAAACAGGTAGACGGCATACTGGCCGATCTGGGGGTATCCTCGCATCAGTTCAATGAACCTGAGCGTGGTTTCTCCACCCGGTTTGAATCATCCCTGGATATGCGTATGGACAAACAGGGCAAGCTTACTGCTGCCGATGTGCTCAATACCTATCCTGAAGAAAAACTGCACAGGATCTTTGGCATATACGGAGAGGTGAAGAATGCGAAGTCGCTGGCCCGTTCGGTGGTAACTTTCCGCGCAAACCAGCCTATTGTAACACTGGCCGACTTTAAACAGGCTGCCGGTGCACATATCCCGAAAGGAAAAGAGAATAAATATATGGCCCAGGTGTTCCAGGCTTTACGGATTGAAGTAAATGCCGAGATCGATGTGCTGGAAAGTTTTTTACTGCAGTCTGCAGAAGTGCTCCATACCGGCGGAAGACTGGTGGTGATGTCTTATCATTCACTGGAAGACCGACCGGTAAAGAATTTTATTGCCAAGGGAAAGATCAGGGGCGAAGCAGACAAAGATTTCTTTGGTAACGAAGAAAAACCTTTTAAAGCGGTTACGCGGAAGGCCATCATTGCAGATGAAGAAGAACTGGAACGCAACAGCAGGGCCAGGAGTGCAAAACTAAGGATTGGGGAGAAGTTATGAATAACCAGTTCAGAGAAGAAATAGAGGAAGAAGAGGAATTACCGGAAGAGCCGGTAATTAAGCTGAAGCCGAAAAAGGAAAAGGACACCGATCATGCAAGCGTTTTTTTCCGGAAGCTTTTCACAGAAGGCGTGGTTTCAAAAGAATCAGCCACTGCGATGATGCCGTTCCTCGTTTTCTTGTCGCTGCTCACGATGTTATACATCGCGAACAGCCACATGGCAGTGAAGAATATCAGGGATATAGATAAATTAAACAAAGAAGTTAAAGAACTGAGCTGGGAATATAAGTCGCTCAAGGCAGACCTGATGTTCAAAAGCAAGTTGACAGAAGTAGCAAAAAAAGTTGATACGTTGGGCATAAAGGAGCTGACAGAACCTCCTAAAAAAATTATTGTAAGCAGTGATGAACATTAGAGCTAACATATTATTACGTGTTTATTTGTCCTTCGGACTGATTGTACTGCTTGCCGTGGCAGTATTGATCAGATTATGCGATGTACAATTTGTAGAGGGACATAAGTGGCGTGCCATGGCCGATAGTCTCTCTACAAAGTATATCAATGTGGAGGCCGCCCGTGGTAATATTTACTCTAATGATGGCAGCCTGCTGGCTACTTCGGTGCCTGAATATGAATTACGTATGGATATGTATGCCGGCGGTATTACCGACAGCAAGATCTTTTACAGCAAAGTGGATTCCCTGGCCATGAAACTTTCCCAGTTCTTTGGTGATAAAACGCCAAAGGAATATTCACGTATACTCCGTTCGGCAAGGGCAGACAGCGTGAGGTATCTGCTCATCAAGCGTAAAGTAAATTACCAGGAACTAAAAATGATCCGTTCATTCCCGCTTTATAACATCGGGAAGTACAGCGGTGGCCTGATGGCCATTCAGCAGAACAAAAGAATAAAACCTTTCAAATTTCTGGCTGCCAGAACCATAGGCTACAAAAATGAAAATGTATCGAATGGTGTTGGCCTTGAAGGGGCTTACGGTAATTATATCAATGGCGAAAATGGCAAAAGGCTGGTACAGCGGATTGCCGGTGGCGTTTGGATGCCCGTGAATGAAGAAGCAGAAATTGCACCAAAAGAGGGTGCTGATATCATCTCTACGATCGATATCAATATGCAGGACCTGGCACAAAGTGCATTGGAAAAACAGTTGATCCTGAGTGATGCCGACCATGGTACGGTGATCCTGATGGAGGTAAATACCGGAGAGATAAGGGCCATTGCCAACTATACGCAGGTTGCTCCCGGAGAATACAAGGAAAATTTTAACTACGCTATTGCAGGTAACCAGGACCCGGGCTCGACCTTTAAGTTAGCCTCATATATGGCCCTGCTGGAAGACGAGAAGGTGGATACGAATACAATGATCGGAACAGGTTCTTATCATGTTCCCGGTAAAACAATTGTGGATTCTCACGGAAGTATAGGCGTGGTGACGGTGAAAAAGGCATTTGAAGAATCTTCAAACGCAGCTGTTGCACAGCTGGTGAGCACACATTATAAAGACGAACAATCCAGGTTTACCGATCATTTGTACGACTGGCACCTGAATGAAAAAATGGGGCTTCAGATTCCGGGTGAAGCACAGCCTGTAGTGAAAAACCCAAAAAACAAAAGCTGGAATAAAAACCTGACCCTGCCCCAGATGGCCTATGGCTATGAAATGCAGCTGACGCCTTTGAAAATGCTCTCGTTTTATAATGCAGTGGCAAACAACGGGAGGTATGTAGCCCCGATCTTTGTGAAAGAAATCCGCCGGCTGGGTAACCCGGTAGAGCAGTTTAAGGCCAGGGTGATCAATCCAATGATCTGTTCTGAAAAGACGCTTAAAAAGATGCAGGAAATGCTGGAGGGCGTAATTACTGAAGGTACAGGTAAACTGATGGGATCTCCGTTTTACAGGGTAGCCGGTAAAACAGGGACTGCGCAGGTAGCCGATGGCAATAAAGGATATAAAGCCAAAAAAAGCTATCAGGCATCGTTTGCCGGATATTTTCCTGCAGATAAGCCCAAGTATTCGATCATCGTTTGTATCAACGGGCCAAAACACGGCTATTATGGCGCAACGGTTGCCGGCCCCGTATTTAAAGAAATTGCAGACCGTATTTATGCAAGTGATACCCAGATGTACAATAGTGTAAGTGATGTGCACCTGGTAGGAAATACAAAAAGCCCTGAAGCGAAAGCAGGGCAAAGCAAAGCGGTGAAAAAAGTTTATAACGCCCTGGGTATAAAAACCCTTTATGCTGCAAAATCAGACTATTTCAATAGCGTAGATACCAGCAACGGGATTGTTTATGAAGAATATAGCTCTGTAAAAGGCATGATGCCCAATGTAGTAGGAATGGGCTTAAAAGATGCTTTGTATCTGTTAGGCAATGCCGGTTTGAAAACACAGATCATTGGAAGTGGAAAAGTAGAAAGCCAGTCAATTCCTTCGGGAACCAAGATTGGAAAAGGTTTATTGGTACAATTAGCTTTACGATAAGATGCAATTGCAGGATGTTCTATATGGAGTAGCAATAACAAACCTGGTTGGTTCAACCAACAGGGAAATCAGTGTGCTGACTTTTGATTCCCGTGAGGTACAGAAAGATGCGGTATTCTTTGCCGTGAAAGGAACACTTTCTGACGGGCATGCTTTTATTCCTCAAACAATTGCAGCCGGTGCAAGTGTGATCATCTGCCAGGAACTTCCTGAGCAGAAGGATGCTGCTGTAACCTATATTGAGGTGGAAGATTCAGGCGTTGCCCTGGGCATCATGGCGGCTAACTATTACGGGAACCCATCGGCATCTTTAAAACTGGTAGGGATTACAGGTACCAACGGAAAGACTACCATAGCCACGATCCTGTTTAAACTGTTCAGGAGTTTAGGTTTCCACACCGGGATGATCTCTACGGTGCAGAACCAGATTGATGATGAAATTATTCCTGCAACACATACTACGCCTAACCCACTGGCATTAAACAAGCTGCTGAGGCAGATGGCCGATGCCGGATGTACCTGTTGTTTCATGGAAGTGAGCTCACATGCTGTAGTGCAGCACCGCATAGAAGGACTGACCTTTGCCGGCGGCGTGTTCTCGAATATTACGCATGACCATCTTGATTTCCACAAAACATTTGACAACTACATCAAGGCTAAAAAAGCTTTTTTTGATGCGCTGCCAAAATCAGGTTTTGCACTGACCAACGCAGATGATAAAAATGGTATGGTCATGCTGCAGAATACCAAAGCCTCTAAAAAGACCTACGCACTGAAACAACTGGCGGATTATAAAGGCCGGGTGATTGAAGACCGCTTTAGCGGCCTCAATATGGATATCGATGGGGTAGACGTATTTTTTAAACTGGTAGGCTCATTTAATGCCTATAACCTGCTTGCAGCTTATGGAACTGCGTTGCTGCTGGACCAGGATAAACTGGCGGTACTGACAATTTTGAGTAACCTGAGCGGTGCCGAAGGAAGATTTGATTATGTGAGCAATGCAAAACAGATCATCGGTATTGTAGATTATGCACATACGCCTGATGCCGTTCAGAACGTATTGAGCACGATCCACGATATCAGAAAAGGTACAGAACAGGTGATCACTGTGATTGGCTGTGGGGGCGACAGGGACAGGACCAAAAGGCCGGTAATGGCCCAGGTAGCCTGCGACTGGAGCGATAAAGTGATCCTCACATCAGATAACCCAAGAACGGAAGACCCGCTGGAGATCCTCAGAGAGATGGAAGCCGGGGTATCTCCAACCAATAAACGTAAAACATTAACCATAGCCGACCGCAAGGAGGCCATAAAAACGGCCTGCCACCTGGCCAAACCGGGCGACATTATACTCATTGCCGGTAAAGGGCACGAGAAATACCAGGAAATCAATGGCGTAAAACATCATTTTGATGATAAAGAAGTCTTAACGGAACAATTAAACTTACTCAGCTGATGTTATACTACCTATTTGAATATTTAAACGCACATTACCAGTTCCCCGGACTAAGGCTGTTCCAGTATATCACCTTCCGTACCTCGCTGGCTATCATTATCTCGCTGATCATCACCACTGTTTATGGCAGAAGGCTGATCAATTACCTGCATAAAAAACAGGTGGGGGAAACGGTAAGGAACCTGGGCCTCGAAGGACAGATGCAGAAACAGGGTACACCAACAATGGGTGGTCTGATCATACTGGCCGGTATCCTTGTGCCAACAATATTGCTTGCCAACCTGACCAATGTATACGTACTGCTGATGATCGTTACCACCATCTGGATGGGAACGGTAGGTTTTGTGGATGACTATATCAAAGTATTTAAAAAGAACAAGGAAGGACTGGCCGGAAGGTTTAAGATTGTAGGACAGGTAGGGCTGGCGCTGATCATTGGCTGGACGATGTATTTCAACCCGAATATTGTAGTGCGGAAAACTGTTGACGAAACGGTTGCAAGCAAAAGTAATGCGCCGATGGTACTGAGACAGAAAGGAGAGAAATTCTACTACACCCAGGATGTAAAATCTACAATTACGAACTATCCTTTTTATAAGAATCATGAACTGGACTATGCCAAAGTGCTGAATTTCCTTCCGGGCTCGGAGAAATATGCTTTTTTTGTATTTATATGTTTTGTAGTGTTTATCATCACCGCAGTTTCAAACGGCGCAAATATTACAGATGGAATTGACGGACTGGCAACGGGCACGTCGGCAATTATAGGAATTACACTCGGCCTGCTGGCCTATGTATCGGGTAATACCATGATGGCCGACTATCTGAACATACTATATATCCCGAACTCGGGTGAGCTGATGATTTTTGCAGGTGCCTTTGTAGGGGCCTGCGTAGGATTCCTATGGTACAATTCCTACCCCGCCCAGGTATTTATGGGAGATACGGGAAGCCTGGCGATAGGCGGGATCATTGCTGCTTTTGCCATCATGATCAGGAAAGAATTACTGATCCCGGTACTGTGCGGGGTGTTTGTAGTTGAGCTGCTTTCGGTCATGATCCAGGTATCCTGGTTTAAATATACAAAAAAGCGTTTTGGAGAAGGCAGGAGGGTATTCTTAATGTCCCCGCTGCACCACCACTACCAGAAAAAAGGTTATCATGAAGCCAAGATCGTTACACGGTTCTGGATCATCAGTATCTTATTGGCCATCATCACTATCGTCACTTTAAAATTGAGGTAATGGAAGGAAAAAGGATCGTTATACTTGGAGCTGGTGAAAGCGGAATAGGTGCAGCAATGCTGGCGCAGAAGCAGGGCTTTGACGTGTTTGTTTCAGATTTTGGCGCTATCGCCGAACGCTACAAACAGACCCTGGTTGATTTGAATATCGCATTTGAGGAGAAACAGCATACCGAAGAGCTGATCCTGAATGCCGCTGAGGTGATTAAAAGCCCCGGTATCCCGGATTCAGTTGCTGTGATCAAAGCGCTGAAAAAAAAGAATATCCCCGTGATCTCTGAGATCGAATTTGCAAAAAGATATACTTCGGCAAAAACAATCTGTATTACCGGGTCAAACGGAAAGACCACCACCACAATGCTGACCTACCATATTCTGAAAAAAGCAGGACTGAATGTAGGACTGGCAGGAAACATAGGGCATAGTTTTGCGGCACAGGTAGCCACGGAAGATTTTGACTGGTACGTGCTTGAAATATCAAGCTTTATGCTGGATGACATGTATGCCTTTAAGGCTGACATTGCAATCCTGCTGAACATTACGCCAGACCACCTGGACCGGTACGATTATAAAATGGCGAATTATGCGGCATCCAAGATGCGCATTACGCAAAACCAGACTGCGGATGATTATTTTATTTACTGCGCAGATGATGAAGAGACGATAAAGGCATTGAAAAATGCAAAGATAAACGCCAAAAGAAGCCCGTTCTCTATCCGTAAAAAGGTAGAAGGGGGTGCATATCTTGAAGGCAACAATATACATATCAACATAAATCCAATAGACCCATTAACCATGTCAATCTCAGAGTTAGCCCTGCAGGGCAAGCATAATATCTACAACTCGATGGCTTCGGGCATAGTTGCGAAAGTACTGGAAATCCGCAACGTGACCATCCGTGAGAGTATGGGAGATATTAAAAATATTGAACACCGGTTAGAGCATGTGGCTAAGATCTCAGGTGTAGATTATATCAATGACTCCAAAGCAACAAACGTGAACTCTACCTGGTATGCACTGGAAAGTGTAAATCCGGAGGTGATCCTGATCATGGGTGGTGTGGATAAAGGGAATGACTATGATATGCTGAAGGACCTGGTGAAGCAGAAGGTGAAGGCCATAGTTTGCCTGGGCAAGAACAACAAGCGGATCCATGAAGCTTTTGAAAACGACGTGGACGTAATTGTGAATACATTTTCTGCACATGAAGCGGTGCAGGTAGCCTACCACCTGGCAACAAAAGGAAATACCGTGCTGCTGTCACCGGCTTGTGCAAGCTTTGATTTGTTTAAGAACTATGAGGACCGTGGCAATCAGTTTAAGATGGCCGTAAAAGAATTATAAAAATGAGTGCGATACAGTTGCTTTTAGAGAAGACGAAAGGAGACCGCTGGATATGGCTGATCATTATCCTGCTTTCTCTGATTTCCATTCTTGCTGTTTACAGTGCCACGGGAACGCTGGCATTTAAGCAGGGCAAGACTGTGGAAAAACTATTGCTCACCAAACACCTGATCTTTGTGGTGATGGGGATAGGTATGATCTATATCGCCCATTTGCTGGATTACAAATATTATGCGGGTATCTCAAAGATCCTGATGATCATTACCATCCCACTGCTGTTTTATACACTGATCTTCGGGGCCAGCCTGAACGATGCCTCAAGATGGGTGAAGATCCCGATCATAGGGCTGACCTTTCAAACATCCGATTTGGCAAAACTGGCTTTAATTACATTTCTGGCCCGAATGCTGACAAAAAAACAGGAAAACATAAAGGACGTAAAAACATCCTTTATACCTATCATGGGTTCTGTTTGTGTGGTATTTGTACTGATCGCCCTGGCAAACCTGTCTACGGCACTGATGCTTTTTGGCGTAAGCATCTTGCTGCTTATCATCGGCCGGATCAGTATCAAACAGATACTCATTGTATGCGCAGGTGGTTTTGTGCTCCTGATGTTCGTGTTTTTCCTCGGCCCGAGGAGGGAAACGTACAAATCGAGGATCAACTCGTTTATGCATCCTGAGCTGCAGCATTCGGATAAGACATTCCAGGCCGACCAGGCGAAGATAGCCCTGGCAACGGGCGGATTTTTTGGAAAAGGACCCGGGAACAGTACGCAGCGTAACTTCCTTCCCCACCCTTATTCTGATTTTATATTTGCCATCATTGTTGAAGAATATGGCATTCTGGGGGCCATGGTCATCATTCTGTTATACCTGATCTTATTGTACAGGTGTGTGCGGATTGTTACCCAGAGCCCCAAGGCCTTCGGCGCGCTGCTGGCCGCAGGGTTAAGTTTTAGCCTCACAATACAGGCATTTGCAAATATGGCAGTTGCGGTAGGATTAGGCCCGGTTACAGGTGTTCCGCTTCCGTTGGTAAGTATGGGCGGTACATCGATGATCTTCACCAGTATTGCCTTTGGCATTATACTGAGTGTAAGCCGCGATGTAGAAGAAAATGGTAAGAAACTGCCCGCTGATGGCGTTAGTAAAGGCGGAAGCAATACAAATAAGGTAATTGTAGGGGAATTGCCTGCTATTGCATAAAAATAAAGAAATGAGAGCAACAAGGATAATTATTTCAGGTGGAGGTACCGGCGGGCACATTTTCCCGGCCATCGCTATAGCAAATGCGCTAAGGCGTGCCGAACCCGGCTGTGAAATATTATTTGTAGGTGCAACCGGCAGGATGGAAATGGAAAAAGTTCCTGCAGCCGGATATAAGATCGTTGGGCTGAATATCAGCGGTATCCAGCGGGGCTCTATATTAAAAAACCTGGCCTTGCCATTTAAGCTGGTGGACAGTATGCAAAAAGCATTGAAACTGATCACCGACTTTAAACCCGATGTGGTGGTGGGTGTAGGGGGGTATGCCTCGGGGCCGGTTTTATTTGCGGCTTCATGGAAAAAAGTGCCTTACCTGATACAGGAGCAAAACTCTTATGCCGGGGTGACCAACAAAAGGCTGGGTAAAAATGCAGCTAAGATCTGCGTGGCCTTTGACGGAATGGATGCGTTTTTTCCTGCAGGCAAGATCCTGAAGACAGGAAACCCTGTCCGTAAGGATGTAGTGGATATTCTGAATAAACATTTCCGTGGTTCAGAGCTGCTGAAGCTGGACCCGCTGAAGAAGATCGTACTGGTTACCGGTGGTAGCCTCGGTGCAGGAACATTGAATAAAAGCATAGAAAAACATTTGCAGGATTTTATTGAACAGGATGTTCAGCTGATCTGGCAAACAGGTAAATATTATTATACAGGGATCATGGAGCGCATCGGGCCAAATTTCCATCCGAACGTTCGGGTACTGGAATTTTTGAACCAGATGGACCTGGCTTATGCCGCGGCTGATGTGATCATTTCCAGGGCAGGCGCAGGTACGATCGCGGAGCTATGCCTGATCAGAAAACCTGTGATCCTGGTGCCTTCGCCGAATGTGGCCGAAGACCACCAGACCAAGAACGCTATGGCGCTCGTAAAGAACAATGCAGCAATGCTGATCAATGATCGCTCTGCTGAAGATACACTGGTTAAAGAAGCACTGGAGCTGTTAAAGGATGAAGAACGCTGCGAACTGCTGTCAGAAAATATAGGGAAAATGGCACTGCCGGACGCTGATGAACTGATTGCCGCCGAAGTATTCAAATTAGCAGGAAAAGGAGGAGTATAAAAATGGAACTGGAATTGATCAAACGTGTTTATTTTGTTGGTGTCGGTGGCATCGGAATGAGTGCGCTTGCGCGTTATTTCAAAAAACGCGGCTGCCAGGTAAGCGGATATGATAAAACCCGTACCATTTTAACATCGGCATTGGAACAGGAGGGGATCCTGATTACTTATACCGACCAGATCAGCTCTTTAAATGAAGAGTACCTGCAGAAAAATGAGGAAACACTGATCGTTTACACGCCCGCTATCCCTAAAGATTCGGCACTGCTGAATTATTTCAGGGACAACGGATTTGACCTTCAGAAACGCTCCCAGGTATTGGGGATCATCAGCAGGGGCCAGTTTTGTATCGCCGTAGCAGGGACCCATGGCAAAACTACTACTTCAACGATCATTGCGCACATCTTAACGGATAGCGGATACGGATGTACGGCCTTTTTGGGCGGTATAGCCACGAATTACGGAAGTAATTTCCTGATCGGGGACAATGATGTGGTGGTAGTGGAAGCGGACGAGTACGACCGTTCCTTTTTAACATTACATCCTGATATCGCTGTGATCACTTCTATGGATGCAGATCACCTTGATATTTACGGAGATGCCGCACAGCTGCATGAATCGTTCCACCTGTTTGCAGGACAACTGAAAGCAGGCGGGATTTTATTTGTAAAAGAGGGATTGCCTGTAAGTAATGCAATAACCTATAGTGCAGGTAGGGGATCAGCTGTGGAGGCCAGGAATATACGCGTTGAAAACGGAGGTTTCGTTTTTGATTATAAAGATGCTGACACGGACATCCGCGGCATCCGGTCAATGCTGCCCGGGCAGCACAATGTAGAAAATACCACTGTTGCCATTGCAGCAGCATTGAAACTGGGCATCACACCGGAGAAAGTGAAAGCTGCCGTTGCAAGTTTCAAAGGGGTAAAAAGACGTTTTGAATATATTGTCCGCGGAGAGAAACAGATATACATAGATGATTACGCACATCATCCTGAAGAACTGCGGGCTTGTTTTCATGCCGTTCGGCAACTGTATCCTGAAAAAAAGCTTACCGTGATTTTTCAGCCGCATTTGTTTAGCCGTACGCGTGATTTTGCAGATGAGTTTGCCAGCGTACTGAGCACCGTTGACGAATTGCTGCTGCTGGATATTTACCCTGCCCGTGAACTGCCTATGGAGGGGATTGATGCAGCATGGCTGCTGCAAAAGATCACACTGCCGGCAAGCGGGATTTATACAAAAGATGAAGCGCTGCTGAAGGTAAAAGAAGAGCTGCCTGAATTGCTGCTGACCGTAGGGGCAGGAGATATAGATACTTTAATTCAACCGTTAAAAAATATTTTAACCAATGCTTAAGAGGGTCAACTGGAAATCTGTTTTTAGCTATTTTGCCTGGATCATATGCCTGGGCGGAATAGTGACCTTAATGAGCTTTATTGAGGTAAAAAAACATACGGTCCACTGTACCAATATAAAGATTCTTATTCCCGGAGCGGATAATTTTATTGAAAGAGAAGAAATTGATGCTATATTAAAACAAAGTGAAGGACAGCTGATAGGGCGTAGCCTGGAGGGGATCAACCTGAATGCAATAGAGCAGAAGATCAAGGCCAATCCATACATCGCACTGTCTACCGTTTATGCCGATATGGATGGGGTGATCCATATAGAAATCAGTCAGCGTCAGCCACTTCTGCGAATCATCAATGCCGGGGGACAGGATTATTATATAGACCGCAACGGATTGAAAATGCCGGTTTCGCCAAACTTCACCGCCAACGTACTGGTGGCAAACGGGCATATCCTGGAGCACTTCAGCGGGAAGGTAGATACCCTGATCACGAAGATGGCCGCAGATTTATATAAAACGGCATTATTTTTGAAAAAAGATACACTTTGGGACGCACAAATTGAACAGATATTTGTTAATGATAAGGATGATATTGAACTGGTGCCAAGAGTGGGCGACCAGAGGATCATTCTGGGCACAGCAGATTCACTGGAAACAAAGATGACGAACCTGCTTGCCTTCTATAAAAAAGCCATGCCGCAAATGGGCTGGGATACCTATAAAACTATCAATGTCAAATATTCTAATCAGATCGTTTGTGAAAGGAACCCGGATTCGCTGCACCGTTTTACCGGAGCTGCAAAGGCATTCAAACCCACAATGGCTGCGGCCAAAAAGGTAATGGATTCTCTTGTGAAAGCTGAGATTGCATCGGAACTTAAAAATAACCCTGATGAAAATAGTGTAATGACCAGCCAGCCGGAGAGCATTGTTGTCCCGGAAGTAAAACCTGCGCCCAAACCAGAGGCGAAAAAACCTGAAACCAGAAGCCCGGCAAAGGCGGAAACGAAATCCACAGCCAGGCCTGCAGTGAAGATCATTCCCAAACCGGTAGTGGCTGCAAAGAAAACAGTTCCGGCCGAAGCGAAAAAAACAGCTAAGCCTGAAGAGAAGAAAGCCGCAAAGCCGGAGGAGAAAAAAACAGCAAAACCAGAGGAAAAGAAGACCTGGAAACCTGAAGAAAAAAAGGTGGTTAAGCCTGAAGAAAAAAAGACGGTTAAGCCAGAGGCAAAAAAGGCCGCAGAGCATAAAACTGAAGTAAAGAAAACCGAAGTAAAGAAGACAGTACAGCCCGCAGTAAAGACAGAGAAAAAGGCACATACATCGGCAATGCCTGAGATCAGATGGATTAAACCGGTGCCGAAAGTGGTAAAGCCAAAAGATAATAAGGATACCAAAAAGGACAAATAGTATAGTATATAATTCGACAAATAGATATAGTTATGGGCAAAGAGAAAACTACCGTTCAATCTCCGATAGTAGTGGGATTAGATATCGGTACCACTAAAATCTGTGTGATAGTTGGTCGCAGAACACAGCATGGGAAAGTTGAGGTTTTGGGTATAGGCAAAGCCGAATCTGCGGGAGTAACCCGCGGTGTGGTTTCGAATATACAAAAAACTGTACAGGGGATTTCGCAGGCTGTAGAGCTGGCCAGCGGCCAGTCTAACGTGGAGGTACGTGTAGTGAACGTTGGTATTGCAGGGCAGCATATCAAAAGTTTGCAGCACCGTGGAATCCTGACAAGGAGAGAGTTGAATAATGAGATCAGCAAGAAAGATCTGGATAAGTTAATTGATGATATGTTCAAACTGGTTATGCCCCCGGGAGAAGAGATCATTCATGTACTGCCACAGGAATTTACTGTTGACAATGAACCGGGAGTAAAAGACCCTATCGGGATGGCGGGAGTACGTTTAGAAGCGAATTTCCATATCATCTCCGGACAGGTCACTGCGGTAAAAAATATTATGAGATGTGTAAGCAATGCCGGCCTGCAGACTCAGGAACTGATACTGGAGCCGCTGGCATCTTCTGAATCTGTTTTAAGTGAAGAGGAAAAAGAAGCAGGTATTGCTTTGGTGGATATTGGTGGTGGTACCACAGATATTGCCATTTTCCATGAGGGAATTATCCGCCATACGGCTGTGATCCCTTTTGGTGGAAACAGCGTTACTGAGGATATCCGTGAAGGTTGTTCTGTGATGAGAAACCAGGCAGAACTGCTGAAAACACGTTTCGGATCTGCACTGGCAGAGGAGAACAAGGAGAATGAAATTATCTGTGTACCCGGTTTGAGGGGCAGAGAACCAAAAGAGATATCCGTAAAGAATCTTGCTTATGTCATCCAGGCCCGTATGGAAGAGATCATAGAGCATGTTTATTATGAGATCAAATCTTCAGGTTATGAGAAAAAACTGATCGGTGGTGTAGTGATCACCGGCGGGGGAGCACTATTGAAACACCTTTCCCAGCTGGTTGAATACGTAACGGGTTTGGATTGCCGGGTGGGTTATCCGAATGAGCATTTGTCCAAGTACGAAGATATGCCTAAGACGATCTATGATGATCTGAAAAGCCCGATGTACGCGACGAGTGTGGGACTGCTGATCAAAGGTATCCAAAAAGCTGAAGAGCTGATTGAAGAACTGAAACAGCCAGGCGTTTATGTAGAGAAACCTGCAGCTGCAAAAGATAAGGTGAAACGCAGCGGCGGAGGATTATTTGATAAGTTGTTGGCAAAAACCAAAGACTTCATTAAAGACGACATGAACGTAAGCGATGAGGATTATATAAAACCGTAATATTTATCAACAAAGCACAACTTTTCCACATTATACACAGTTGTGGAAAACTAGTGTGGAAAAAGTGTTAATATTACGTTGAGAGATGAACAGGTAAAACCAATTTTTAAGTAACTGATTCATAAATATATGTATTTTGAAATGTTAAAAGATAAGTCATCAATCATCAAGGTAATTGGTGTTGGTGGCGGTGGTGGTAATGCGGTTAACCATATGTACCGTCAGGGAATTGCAGGTGTGGACTTTATAATTTGTAACACTGATGCGCAGGCATTGGAGTTCAGTCCTATACCCAATAAAGTACAGCTAGGTGCAAGTTTGACCGAAGGGATGGGTGCAGGCTCAATTCCCGAAGTTGGAAAAAATTCGGCTATAGAAAATATAGACGATATCAAAAGCATGTTGGGCAGTACTACAAAGATGTTGTTCATCACTGCAGGTATGGGCGGTGGTACCGGTACAGGTGCCAGTCCGATCATTGCACAGGCAGCGAAGGAATTGGATATCCTGACTGTTGCGATCATTACTACGCCATTTTCATTTGAAGGCAAGCGCCGTAAGATGCAGGCTGAAGACGGATTGGATGAACTAAAGAAATACGTGGATTCATACCTTGTGATCTCCAACGACAGGTTACGTGAGATCTTTGGAAACCTGACGCTGGGTTCTGCCTTTGCACAGGCTGATGACATCTTAACTACGGCCGCTAAGGGGATTGCAGAGATCATTACTGTTCCCGGTTACATCAACGTGGATTTTAAGGATGTGCGTACGGTAATGAAAGACAGTGGTGTATCTATCATGGGCAGCTTTGCCTGTGAGGGTGAGAACAGGGCTTTGAACGCTGTTGAAGGCGCGCTGGCTTCTCCACTATTAAAAGATAACGAAATTGAAGGCGCAAGATATATATTGCTGAACATCAGTTCTGGTTTACGTGAAGTAACGATGGACGAGGTAGCGATCATCACAGATTACATCCAGGATAAAGCTGGCTTATCAGCAGACCTGATCTGGGGTAACTGTATTGATGAAAACCTGGGGGATAAATTGTCAGTGACTATTATTGCTACAGGTTTCCAGACAACGGAACAACGTGCACAGGACAAAAAGAATGTAAAGAAAATCTCTTTGCTTACCCCTGAAGAAGCGCCACTGGTAAAACCATTGGAGCCCGTGAATTCTTTCATGGAGCCTAAAACGGCTGCAGTTTCTAATGAACCGACCATGAAACTGAGGGAAGACATTAAACAGTCTGACCTTTTTGGTGACATGTACAACGGAAACAAAGGAAGGCAAACCGAAGAGCCTGATAACGGCCTGATCAGACATACGCTTGTAGAAGAAGAAACTCCTGCCGCTGATGCCAAACAGGAATCTGGTATTGATTTTGAATTGAAAGTTTCGGAAACTGATTTTGTTTTTGAAAGCCCTAAATCAAATTACACAGAGCCGGTTGCCCAACAGCAACAGGAAGAAGTAGCTGAACCCGGACTGGATGATGATAAAAGCGATGAATCTATAGCAGACCAGTTGCAGAAGTCTAAAGAAAGGATCATGAGGCTGAAAGACCTGAGCATGAAACTGCGTACCACGAACGGTTTGCAGGAGATGGAAAATGAGCCCGCCTATAAACGCAAGCAAATGCAGTTACAGCAGGTACAGCACTCTTCTGAATCGCAGGTATCAAGATTTACCCTAAGTAATGATGAAGACGGAGGCACTGAAATCAGGCCTAATAATTCATTCCTTCACGATAATGTTGATTAACCATTTCTAAATTTTAACAGAAAGCCTTAACAGTAAAATTGTTAGGGCTTTTTTTGCATAATAATCATTGCTGCGTTGCGTTGACTTCAAGTTGTATTTCGTCAACCTTGTTTATCAGCCGCAGAAAGCTTAAATTTGCACCAAATAAGAAAACTTAAATACAGTAACATTGGATATTTTTGAAAAGATAGCAAAACACATGGGGCCCCTGGGGCAACACCAGAAATGGTCACATGGATATTTTTCCTTTCCTAAGTTAGAAGGAGAAATTGCACCGCATATGAATTTTCGGGGTAAGGAGCATTTGGTTTGGAGTTTAAACAACTATCTGGGTTTAGCTAATCACCCGGAAGTGAGAGAGGCAGACCAGAAAGGTGCGGCTGATTTCGGAATGGCTTATCCAATGGGTGCCCGTATGATGTCCGGAAACTCCAAATACCACGAGCAGCTGGAAACTGAACTGGCGGCCTTTGTGGGCAAACCGGATGCATTCCTGCTAAATTTTGGCTACCAGGGTATGCTATCGATCATTGATTGCCTTGTTGACAGAAATGATGTTATTGTGTATGACGGAGAATGCCATGCGTGTATTATTGACGGGCTCCGACTTCATTTAGGTAAGCGTTTTGTATATAAACATAATGATATTGAAAGTGCCCGCAAGCAGCTGGAGCGTGCTACCAAGCTGGTTGAAACAACCGGCGGAGGCATCCTGGTTATTACTGAAGGTGTATTTGGGATGTCCGGCGCACAGGGCAAGATCAGGGATATCATTGAACTGAAAAAAGATTTTAATTTCCGCCTGCTGATTGATGATGCACACGGGTTTGGTACGATGGGTAAAACCGGCGCCGGAACCCATGAAGAACAGGACAGCATTGAAGGTGTGGATATCTATTTTGCAACATTTGCGAAATCTATGGCCGGCATTGGTGCTTTTGTTGCCTCTACCGAAGAGATTACCAATTTTCTGCGCTATAACATGCGTTCTCAGACCTTTGCGAAGGCACTGCCTATGCCAATGGTAATTGGATTGCTGAAACGCCTGGAGCTGCTTAAAAACAATCCTGAATTAAGAGAACGTCTTTGGAATATTGCTACTACGTTACAAAAAGGGCTGCGTGACCGTGGTTTTGACCTGGGAATTACGGATACCATGGTAACTCCTGTATTTTTGAAAGGCGAACTGCAGCAGGCTACCGCACTTACGCTTGATCTTCGTGAAAATTATGGAATTTTCTGCTCCATAGTAATCTACCCCGTTATCCCGAAAGGCCTGATTGAATTGCGCCTGATCCCAACCGCTATGCACACCATTGAGGACGTGCAGCGCACACTTGAGGCATTTAGCGAAATTGCTGATAAATTAAATAGTGGCCATTATAATGATAATAAGTTTAGCCCCCAATAATCAAAAACTGATTTATAAAAACGCCCTTTAAAGTAATTTAAAGGGCGTTTTTTGTTTTGCTTGTTTTTTATCTGCTTAATTATCAGCTCTATGAGTTGTGTTTTACACGAAATTTGTTGATAACCCGTTTTTTTGTGGAAAAAAAGGGGGTTTTATGGCTTTTTTTTCTTAAATTAATTTTTCATTTATTAGAATAATCCGCTTACATTAGTAATTAAGTATTAATCAAACCTAAAATATAAACCAAAAGGTAATTAGAATGAAAAAATTTGATGACTTAAAAAAACTCGTGACTTCATTGGAAGCAGATGCAGACAAGTTTTACAACAAAGCTAACAGCGCTGCCGGTACACGTGTACGGAAAGGAATGCAGGATCTTAAAAACATAGCCCAGGCTATTCGTTTAGAGATCCAGGAAACAAAAAACAAAGAAGCTTAACCAATTTCTTAGTTATTTATGATCAGCGCCCCGGTATGAACGGGGCGCTTTTTTTATTTTCTGATGTTGATGATCTGGGAAACGATTTCCTGTGTCAGTCCTGCTGAAGCAGCTACCAATGGCAGGCGTACTTCATCACCACAAACGCCAAAGTGCTTTAAAGCGGCCTTTACGCCCGCAGGATTACCTTCAACAAACATCAGGCGGGTGAATTCAACCAGCTGCTGGTGGAGCGGCTGAGCGGCTTTAAAATCGCCGCTGAGACATGCCCTTATCATTTCTGAAGTTTCCAGCGGCAAAGCATTGCCTGATACTGAAATTAAACCTACGGCACCGAGTGCGATCATTGGCAGCGCCACAGGATCATCACCGGAGATCAGCATAAAATCTGCCGGTTTATCCCTCATGATCTGGTTGAACTGGTCAAAGTTGCCCGATGCCTCTTTGGTACCTATAATGTTTTTTAAGTCTGTTGCCAGCCTGCATGTTGTTTCTGCACTTACGTTACTGGCTGTACGGCCAGGCACATTATATAAAAATACAGACAGGTCAGTAGCTTCACTGATCGCCTTATAGTGCTGATATATTCCTTCCTGCGTAGGTTTATTATAGTATGGGCTGGCAGACAGGATAGCGTCATAACCATTTTTATCAAAATCTTTGATTGCTTCTACCACTTCGGCAGTATAGTTCCCGCCAATCCCCGCAACAAGAGGTAACCTCCCGTTGTTTATTTCTGCTGTATATGCCCAGATCTTCTTCTTCTCATCCTTATTGAGTGTTGCCGACTCTCCTGTGGTACCCAACGATACCAGGTATTCTACCTTTCCGTCGATCTGGTAGTTGATCAGTTTTTTTAAACCGTCGTAATCTACCGATCCATCTGCATTAAATGGTGTAACCAGCGCTACACCCGTTCCATGGAATCTGTTCATTTTTATTTTAACTTTTTTTACTTCAATAGCTCTAATAAATCTTCCTCCGAGATCAAAGGAACATTTAGTTTTTGGGCTTTCTCTAATTTAGACGGCCCCATATTATCGCCGGCAAGGAGATAGTTCAGCTTCGCGGAAATGCTGCTCAATATTTTTCCGCCGTTGTTTTCAATCATTTCTTTCAGTTCTTCCCTGCTGTGATTTTCAAAAACCCCCGAAATTACGAATGTTTTTCCAGTTAATTTGTTACTTTCCAATGTAATTACTGTGTTTACAGCTTCAAACTGTAATCCATGCGATTTCAGCAGGTTAATTTGCTCCAGATGCGCCGGGTTTCCGAAGTATTCAATGATACTTTCCGCAATCCGCTGCCCGATCTCGTCTATGGCAGTCAGCTCTTCGAGTGAAGCAGCGGCCAAATTGTCTATATTTTTTGTGCCTGAAGCCAGTTTCCGCGCAACAGTTTCGCCTACATAACGTATTCCCAGGCCGAAAAGCACCTTTTCAAACGGCATTTCTTTAGAGAGCTCTATACCTTTCAGCATATTTTCTATCGAACGCTCTCCGAACCTTTCAATGGTCTTGAGTGATTCAGCTTTGTCTTTCAGCAAATACAGGTCGCTGATATGGTTAACCAGGCCTTTCTGATAAAAGGATTCAATGGTTTCATCTCCCAGTCCGTCAATGTTCATTGCCTTGCGCGAGATAAAATGCTGGATCTTACCTACAATCTGCGGCGGGCAGGCCTCGTCATTGGGACAGTAGAAGGCTACCTCTCCTTCTTTGCGGATCAGCAGTGTGCCACATTCCGGGCAGTTCAGCGGATAGATCACCTTTTCTGCGCCCGGTTTCCGTTTTTCCAGGTTCACGTTCATGATCTTGGGGATGATCTCTCCGCCCTTCTCCACAAACACACTGTCTCCCAGATGCAGGTCCAGCCGATCGATCTCATTGGCGTTATGCAGTGTTGCGCGCTTGACGGTAGTTCCGGCCAGCAGTACGGGTTTGAGGTTAGCCACAGGCGTCACAGCACCTGTTCTTCCTACCTGGTAACTTACCCTTTCGAGCAGGGTTTCAACTTCTTCGGCCTTGTACTTATAGGAGATGGCCCATCTTGGTGATTTTGCCGTGAACCCAAGCTCCTGCTGCTGCGTAAAGCTGTTCACCTTGATCACTATGCCATCAATATCATAGGTCAGCTTAAAACGTTCCTTTTCCCAGTGATGGATAAATTCCAGTACTTGTTCAATACTACTGCTTAACCTGGTATGCTCGGAAACGTGAAAACCCCATGTTTTGAGGGCCTGTAGGCTTTCCCAGTGTGTTTTAAAATATTCTTTTTCGGTATTCAGGGAATAGAAGAAAGCGTCCAGCGGCCTTTTGGATACTTCCTTAGGGTCCTGCATTTTGATTGTCCCTGAGGCAAAATTACGTGGGTTGGCGTAAGGGATATCCCCGAGTTCTTCTCTTTCCCTGTTGAGCCTTTCAAAAGCGGCCCTGTGCATAAATATCTCTCCGCGTATTTCGAACAACGGAGGTGTGTCTGCTTTCTTGAGGTGGTGGGGGATATTGCTGATCGTTTTTACATTCGATGTTACCTCGTCTCCTTTGGTGCCGTCGCCACGTGTAACCGCTCTTAAAAGCTGGTTATCCTGGTAGGATAAGCTGATGGAGAGACCATCGAACTTCAGTTCGCATACGTATTCGAAATTGTCGCCAATAGCTTTTTTGATGCGCTCGTCAAAATCACGCAGGTCCTGCTCATTGTAGGTATTGCCCAAAGAGAGCATCGGCCACCTGTGTTTGACGGTAACGAAGTTCTTGGTGATGTCGCCCCCGACTTTCAGCGTGGGCGAATCCGGGTCTGCAAACTCAGGGTGCTCTTTTTCCAGCCGGCTGAGTTCCTCCAGTTTTTTATCAAACTCATAATCAGCGATGGTAGGCATCGCCAAAACATAATAATTATAGCTATGCTGGTTAAGTTCCTTAACCAACGCATCCATGGTGTCCTGAACAGAAGATTGTGACATAAAGCGAAGGTAAAAAAGGAATAGGATTTTTTCTGATTTATTTATTCAGTTCGGCGCCAACTTCATCAAATATCACGAGGAAGTTGTGTTTCAGCTGCTCCTTAAATTCTTCGAGCTTCAGGGTAAGGATTTCCAGCTGTGCTTCAGTAAAGGGGTCTGCCCATAAGCGCATACAGATCCGGTTGAGCGAATACGTGATGTTTGCGATCTTCTCATAACTGAACAGGTAGCGGCTGGAAATAAAATCATCCAGGAACTTGTTAAACAGGTGCTGGTCTGGCAGCCGGGCAAGCCGCAGGAACCCGTTCAGAGAATCTGAATGTGCAGCCTGCAGCTGCCTGTAAAAATTATCGGTATCTACCACGTTTTGTGTGAGCAGCAGATGGTCCAGGATCAGTTCCAGGCCAATATGGGCAAGGAAAAAGGCCTTTACCGGACCGGTTTCTACTGCAGGCAGGATCATCTGTTTGAGTATGGCCGTCTGCGCCCTGAAGAATTCGGAAGAGTGAAACAGCCTGTCTACTTCCAGATGTCTTTTCCATCCGGTGAGCAGGGCATCATATTCGGGCACATCGCGGTACAGATACTCGTCTTTCTGCGGGTTGAGGTTCCAGTTCTTGTCTGCATTTTTAATCAGATCGGGCAACACTACGCCCATTACGATGTAATCGTTAATGTTTTCGCGCTCAAAGTAAAAATGTGAAAGAAAGTTCATCGCTTTAAAAGTAGAAATTTTTTAACAAGGCTTTTCTTATCTTTGCCAAAAAGTATAGAAGAATGACCAATTTTGTTGACGAATTAAGATGGAGAGGCATGTTACATGATATCATGCCCAATGCAGAAGATAAATTAAATGAAGGCATGTGCTCAGGATATATCGGCTTTGATCCTACAGCAGATTCTTTACATGTTGGTCACCTTACTCAGATCATGACGCTCATTCACTTTCAGCGTGCCGGCCATAAGCCTTTTGCGCTGGTTGGCGGGGCAACGGGCATGGTGGGGGACCCCTCGGGCAAGTCGGCCGAGAGGAACCTGCTCAATGAAGAAACCCTGGCTGCCAACCTGGAAGGGATAAAAAAGCAGCTCAAACAATTCCTGACCTTCAGCGATGAAGGCAATGGTGCGGTGATGGTGAACAATGCAGACTGGTTTAAGAATTTCAGCTTTCTGGATTTCATCAGGGACGTGGGCAAGCATATCACGGTAAATTACATGATGGCCAAAGACAGCGTAAAAAAACGTTTGGAAGGCGATACCGGAATGTCATTCACTGAATTCAGCTACCAGCTGGTACAGGGATACGATTTCTATTATTTATGGAAAAACCATAACTGTACGATACAAATGGGCGGATCAGACCAGTGGGGCAATATTGTAACAGGTACAGAACTGATCAGGAGAAAAGACAGCGGAACGGCCTATGGCATGACCACACAGCTGATCAAAAAATCTGACGGCACCAAGTTTGGCAAGACCGAAAGCGGAGCGATATGGCTTAACCCGGAGAAAACCTCGCCCTACAAATTTTACCAGTTCTGGTTAAATGCCACTGATGCTGATGCCAAAATGTGGATCCGCATATTTACCATGATGGGTAAAGAAGAGCTGGAAAAACTGGAAGAAGAACATGATGCTGCACCCCACCTGAGGATTCTTCAGAAGGCGCTGGCTACAGATATTACAATCAGGACCCACTCTGAAGCTGCACTGGAAACGGCATTAAAGACCTCTGAGTTTTTATTTGGTAACGGTGCACTGTCGTTTCTGGAAGGCTTAAGCCATGCGCATGTGCTGGAAATCTTTGAAGGTGTACCACAGTTTGCAGTAAACAGGGAAGAACTTGCTGCAGGGATTGATGTGGCTACTTTACTGGCGGAAAAAACTACAGTTTTCCCATCAAAAGGGGAAGTGAAGAAAACTATACAGGGCGGTGGGCTGAGCATCAACAAAGAAAAGGTTGCTGAGATCGGTACCTTATATTCTACCACTAACCTGATCAATGACCAGTATATTATTGTTCAGAAAGGAAAGAAGAATTATTTCCTGTTGATTGCAGAATAATTAGAGTGAAGCGGGCTGTACCTATGGTGTAGCCCGTTTTTTTACGGTGATTGATCCGGCATGACAGGCCATATGTCTATTGCACCAGGAGATTGCATCCCCTGATATCGGCATTATCAAAACGTCCCAGTACTTCGAAAGATCCATCCGGAAATAAACGGCCCAGATCCTGGGTAGCGATGAAGGAACAGGAGTTGATATTTGCAAGGTCGATCACGTTGATTCCCCCTGTCTGTTGGTCGCTGAGCAGCGTAAGCGGGTCGTTGGTATCCCGTAAAACGATCTTCATCCAGTTTGGGCACTCAAAAATGCCATTCCCACTGGAATATGCCTGGGAGAGCAGTTCCGTCATCCCGTATTCACTATGAATGGCATCTACTCCAAAGCCGCTTTTAAGCAGGTCATGCAGTTCCTCTCTTACCATTTCTTTTCTTTTCCCCTTCATCCCGCCTGTTTCCATTACAATTAACTCGGGGAAGTCCAGCTGATAGGTCTCCAGGAAGTCTAGCAGTGCATAAGTAACGCCAATGAGGATCGTTTTTTTTCCTGATTCTTTCAACTGGGTTAGCTTACGGAACAGGTCTTCATGATTATGCAGGAAATAGCCGCTGTCAGGGTTCCTGCTTTGTTTGAGCAGTGCATCTACCATATAGATCAGTGAAGAGCCGTCTCTTTCCAGGTATGAGGGGAGCAGTGCAAGCAGGCAGGTGTCTTCTGCAGTACCATAGAATTGTTCAAATGCCCGGTTAAAACTTTCTTCGTACAGCTTCACATCTGTTACGAAATGGCGGCTTTGCGTCTGACCGGTTGTACCTGAACTGCTGAAGATAATCTCTTCGCTGTCAGTAGCACTGACCACGCGGTGGGTTTTGAAAAAGCTGATGGGCAGATAGGGTATATCTGCCAGGTTGTTCACCTTCGAGGGATCAATATGCAGGTTGCTGATAAACTGATGATAAGGCGCGCAGTGTGCGGCCTGGTGCCTGAATATGGCCAGGGCAGCATCGCTAAACTCGTTTTCAAACTGGATAGAAAAAACTGAAGGAATTGACATTTTCACGCTGCAAAAATACAATTAAAGTTTTGTATTCGATTTATTGGCCAGTACTGCTTTTCGGAAATGGTATCCGCAAAAACCACTCAGTCCGGCTGCAAAGCCGCCTATGAGGCTGGAGAGCACCAGTATCCACCACCATGCCTGCAGGCCAAACAGCTGGGCCACACGTGTTACCAGCAGGTTGTGGTTGGGCAGCGTTTTGAACAATGCCACTGCTGTCCATAAAACCATGATGGCTAAAAAGGGATGCCATAAGGCCACTTTACCCGTTTTTCCGATCAACCCGCAGGTTGAAAAAGATATGATAACGATGATCCACCAGGGCAGTACCAGTTGAAGCAGGAAAGAGGCGATCAGTATAACAAGAAAAACCATGTGTTATTTTTTTGAGATTGTCAGGTGAGAAATAATCTTTCCGCTGGTATCAGCGGCAGAAGACATCAGGTACAGGTCATATAACTTGCCGCTGGCCCAGGTGCTGATCATGTCATCATAAAAGGGGCTGCCGGGGTTTCCGGACTGTCCACCTGGAAATACGCCATGTCCTTTGGGCTTTTTCCCCAGCTCAACTACCATTCTCCATGAGGGGCCATTTGATTCACTCAGTGCATCAATGGTGCCTTTGCCACCGTCAGTTATCAATGTTTCGGAGCCGAAACCCGCCAGGTTCAGCAGGTGCGGTACATGTGTCTGCCTGAGGTTGGCCCATTCCCAGGATTTGCCTATGGGGCCAAATTTCCGCTCCAGGCTATCGCATGCATATTTAAGAGATTCGTTTACCAGATCGTCAAGGGTTTCTTTTGCAGGGGTGTTAACGTTATCAAACCATCTGGAACCGGGATCTTTCAGGATGAGCTCAACAGTACGGTCCCGGGACGGGTATTGCATAGGAGCGCCCTTACCGGCAAATTCATCATTCCATATATCAAAGAATAAACGTTTTGTCCATAATTCAAAAACACTGGCCCCTACGGCTCTTGCAGAATAGGATTTGTTCCATTTACCGAGGATGTTGAAGGCTTCTTTCTGGGTGGCATTCAGTTTCCCCGGCGATACTTTGGAGAGCAGCGCGGGCAGGATGTCCTGTGCAAAGATGCTGTAACTGTCAGTCTGCATTACCCGCATACTGTCAGCTGTTGCTTTATTCATCGCCCTCAGCCTGTCATTGATCCTTTTGCCCCGTTCATAAGAGCCGAACTGCCAGTTGATATAATAGGGGTAGGTCTGGTCTGTGGACGACTGGTTGGCCGAACTGACAAAATTCCTTTCGGGATTTTTTACAGTGGGGTTCTGTGCTGCAGGAATCCATCCCTGCCAGTCATCCCCGGGATTGGTTCCGTCCAGGATGAATTTGCCCTGGTCTTTATATTTCAAGGGGAATTTGCCGTTGGCCGTGATGGCAATATCATTATCTGCCGAAGCAAAGATGAAATTCTGTGCAGGCGCGGTATAATAGGTTAGTGCTTTCCGGTAATCTGCATAATTTTTGCCACGGTTGAGGTAATAGAAGGTCATCAGTTCATTAGACTCTTCATGGGCAATCCACCGCAAAGCGGTGCCTGCAGGTACATTGTCTGACAATCTCACAGGCTTTTCCGGCTTATGGAAATATACTACAGGGCCATGATGGGTGTAGAACACCGTATCTGTTTCATTTTTACCACCGCGGACCCTGATCACTTCCAGCCTTTTACTGGTGTTCTTCCACTGGTTATTGTACCAGTACTGCTGGTGTGAACTGTCTTTAAATTTGATCTGGTAATAATCCAGGATATCTGCATCAACGTTGGTTACGCCCCAGGCGGTATGTTCATTGAAACCGATAATGATGCCCGGTGCACCCGGCAGTGACACCCCATAGGCATTTAACCCGGGTGCATTCAGCTGAATCTGGTACCAGATAGAAGGTAAGGTTAAATTTAAATGCGGGTCATTGGCAAGAATGGGGTAACCGGAAGCCGATTTTGCACCGGAGAGTGCCCAGTTATTGCTTCCTATACCGTCTTCAAGGATATTGGTGCGGACTTTTCCTGTTTTGATATCCGGAGATGAAGCCGGCGGAGGAGGAACCCTCAGCGGGTTGAAGTTCCATGATGTTCCGGCAGGTATGATCGGATCTTCCCTGTAAGGATAGTCCGGGAACAGGTCAGCCGTTACCTCGGGGCCAAATTTCTTCATGATATTGGTCATGTAAAATTCTGTGGAGCCCATGGCCAGGGTGGCAGACATCTGTTTGAGCAGGAGTGCACATTTCAAGGGCGTCCAGTCCTCGGCTTTAAAATCCAGCAGTTTATACTCCAGGGGCATTTGTGCGGCAGAGAGGGAGTGGATATAGGCATTAATGCCCTCAGTATAGGCATTGATCATTGCGCGCGATTTCGGATCAGCCATCATGCCCCTGAGGGAATTTTCGGCGCCGTACACCATACCCATCCTGCGCTGGTATTTATCCAGCTCAATTGCTTTATCTCCCACTACCTCAGAGATTCTTCCGGCGGCATAGCGCGTTTGAAAATCCATCTGGAACAGGCGGTTCATCGCAGTTACATAACCTTGTGCAAAATATACATCATGGTCATTTTTTGCAAAAATATGAGGGATCAGCCTGTCATCATACACAATGTCCACTGCCCCATCAGTCCCTTTTAGCACAAGGGATGTGTTTTTGTTCGTCTGGAGCTTTTCTGCATTTTGCCAGAACCCCGTAAAAGGATTAAGGAATTTCAGCAGAGGCGGGAGGTTGCCAAATTTAGTGTTCAGGGCTAAGGCCAGTAAAACAGGTATAATGACGCAAATCAATGCTTTTAATTTGTTCCTCATAGGGGTTTTAAATTCGCTGTAATGGATACAGTTGATCTTGTACCATATGGCAATTTAAGATAAAACCAGAGAAGTTGATCAAAAAAATAATGAATTTCAGAAATGTGATTTTATTTAAACAAGCCGGAAATTAGGAGCTAAACTTTTCCCGGATTCGTAACCGGAAACCTACGGGTTGCTGCGGTGATGCCTTTGGGTGAAATGAGATGATTTTAACCCGTTTATCAGGATGATGGGATATCACCAAAATCGGGGGTTATCAGAAGAAATATTTATTATTTAGTATGTCGTGTTTACGTTTGTAGATATAAAAATTTATTAAAACGTATTTTTATGAAAAAAAATTTACTCCAATTATTAATTTGTGGTTTTATGCTTTGTGTGGCGGGCCTCGCGCATGCACAAAACACAAAAATCAGCGGGTATATTACCGACAAGGCTACCCGCGAGCCCATTTCCGGAGCCGGAGTGAGTATTAAAGGCACATCCTTTATTACCAGGACTGATGCACAGGGCAGGTTCTACCTGGACATCAACAGAAAACCTCCGCTTACCCTGGTGATCTCTTTTGTCGGATATGCACCTGAAGAGCGTACGCTCACGGGGAGCACGGACGATATCAGTGTGGAACTGCAAACCGCCGCCTTGCTTGGGCAGGAGGTAGTCATCTCGGCATCCAGGGTACCGGAGCGGATACTGGAATCACCGGTTTCTATAGAACGCATAGGTACTGCGGCCATCAAGGAAACACCGGGGATCTCTTTTTATGATGCGCTGAACAATATCAAAGGGGTGGAGGTGAGCACCCAGAGTTTAACATTTAAATCAATCAGTACCAGGGGATTCAATACTGAGGGCAATATCAGGTTCAATCAGTTTGTTGACGGTATGGATAACCAGGCACCGGGACTGAATTTTTCCGTAGGCAATATTATTGGCATGTCAGACCTGGATGTGGATAATGTGGAGTTGCTGCCCGGTGTTTCATCTGCGCTGTATGGCGCCGGGGGTATCAACGGAACTTTACTGATGACCTCTAAGAACCCTTTCCAGTACCAGGGAGTTAGCTTTCAGTTTAAACGCGGGATCAATCATGTGAATGACGATAATTCTTCCGTACAGCCCTTTGATCAGCTGGATGTGCGGATGGCAAAATCCTGGAACAATAAGTTTGGGATAAAGACCACATTTTCCTTTTTACAGGCGAAAGACTGGATAGCAGATAATAACAGTAACTATGACCCCGTTTCCAGAACGCTCAAACCGGGCGACAGAAATTCAGATCCCAATTATAACGGGGTAAATGTGTATGGCGATGAAATAAGCCAGAATATGAGAAACGTTGCCCAGGCGGTACTTGGTGCCGGACAGAATGCTTTCATCAAACAATATGGCGATGCTACCGGCGGGATGGTTCCCAGTCAGGAACAAATCAATGGCTTTCTAAGTACCAATCCACAAACTGCCCCCTTCTATGCGGGGATTCATACACCGGGCCTTTTACCCAATGAAAATGTATCCCGGACGGGATACAGCGAACGCGACCTGGCAGATTATAACGCGCAGTCGCTGAAAACATCAACGGCGGTGTACTATAAATTTAACAATACCATAGAAGCCATTGCACAGGCCAACTGGGGAAAAGGAACATCAATGTATACGGGATCTGACCGCTATTCGATACGTAATTTTACTATTGGTCAGTACAAACTCGAATTAAAAGGGGAAGACTTTTTCCTGAGGGGGTATACCACACAGGAGCGTTCAGGTGATTCCTATATTACCTCTATCCTGGGCAGCTATATCAACGAACAATCCAAAGTTTCGCAGCAATGGTTTCCTGAATATGTTGGGAATTATATAGGGGCTAAACTAACCCCCGGAGTGACAGATGCACAGGCAAATGCCATTGCGCGGGCTGCAGCAGATCAGGGAAGGTTTGAGCCCGGGACACCTGCTTTTGAAACTGCAAAAAATACGATTATCAACAACACGATCAGTTCGGGAACGGGGGCCAGGTTTAACGATAAAACCAATATGTACCACTATGAAGGCATGTACAATTTTAGCAACCTGCTGAAAAATATTCTGGAAGTACAGGTGGGTACTTCGTACCGAAAGTACCAGTTGAGGTCAGGAGGAACTATTTTTGATGACCTGGACCGCAAGATTGACATCAATGAGTTCGGTGCCTTTGCACAAATAGGAAAAAGGTTCTTTAATGATAAACTTAAATTGAGTGCAGCCGGCAGATATGATAAAAGTGAGAATTTTGACGGGCGCTTTACCCCAAGGTTCGCAGCAGTTTACACAGTTGCGCCAAACCACTACATCAGGGCCTCTTACCAAACCGGCTTCCGCAACCCAACTAACCAGAACCAATACCTGAACCTGGCAGCGGGTGGAGGATCAGTAAGGCTGATCGGCGGGTTGCCCGAACTGCTCAATAAATATCAGCTGTATACCAATGTGCCCTACACGGCAACAAGCTATCAGGCGTTCCTGAATTCAACTGCCATAGGTACGCCGGACCCCGGCCTTCTGCAGAAATATACCTTTGATCCGAAAGGAGTGAAGCCGGAAACGGTACAGGCATATGAGATTGGTTATAAGGCTTTATTATTTGATAACCTGCTGCTGGATGCCTATGCGTATTATAATTCGTATGAAAACTTTATTTCGGAGATCCTGGTTTACCAGAATAACCAGGATGACTTTACCAGTTTTAGTGTGCCTGTGAACGCACATGGTAAAGTGAAAACCTATGGAGGAGCAGCGGGACTTGATTACCTGATCGGGAAATTCAATGTGAGCGGAAATGTGTCTTACAACAGGATTGATGATCTGCCCGATGATTATCTGAACGACTTCAATACCCCGAAATACCGTTTTAACCTGGGGCTGGGCAATAAGGAGATTGTAAAAAATGTAGGATTTAATGTAGCCTACCGCTGGCAGGGATCTTTTTTCTGGAATTCTCCATTTATATCAGGACCGGTACCTTCGTATGGAACAGTTGATGCACAGGTTAACCTGAAGATCCCATCGGTAAATTCGATGATTAAAATAGGGGGTACAAATCTGTTAAATAAGTATTACATCACTTCCTTTGGTGATCCTGCGGCGGGTGCGCTGTATTATATTTCATATGGTTTTAATCTTTAAGGATATACTATACGGCTTTAAATAGCTGAAAAATACCTAGCAGTAAGTATTGCGGCAGATGCCGCTAATGCTCATTTTTGTGTTAGTGTAATTTACTGTAGATTAATTATTTAGGTATGAAAAAGATCAAAATTTCCGCTCTCTTCCTGTTTCTCATTTGCGTTGGGATCTCCTCCTGCGGTAAAGACGAGGCAGATGAACCAACTGCAAACTCGAAAATTGCAGGTAAATGGTATGTTAAAACAGCTGTAGTGACCACCTATAACGGCAGCACCATAGTTGGTACCAATACAACTTCCGCTTATACTGCTGCGGATTATATGGAGTTTAGTGTTGATGGCAAGTATACGTACCCAATTGAAGGGCAGACAGCACCCCAGGTGGGTAGTTATACGATCAATGATGAATTGACGCGCTTAACACTCAATGAAACAGATGATACAGAATATTATAACATTCAATCCTTAACCAGTAGTGAACTGGTTATTTCACAGGAGGATAGTTATACGGAAGCGGGGGTGACTTTTAAAATTATCGAAGTTATTACCCATTCAAAAACACCCTCTTAAGCGATAGATAACCAGCGGGATGGATAAAATCCAGCCCCGCCGGTTTCTCTGTTTTGACGCATCAATTGTAATGGGTTTTCATAGCGGGACTGCAAGCCCCTATAGGGTAAGGCTCAGTTTGAACTGCAGGTTATGCACGGGTATTTTTTCTTTTCCGGCACTGCTGCCAAGGCTGCCTTCGGTAGCTTCGTAATAGCTGTTTACTTTTCCTGAAACATAGTCTATTGCAAATCCGACTGCTTTACGGCGTATGCTAATGCCAAAAGAGGTAGCTACACCAAAGGCAATGCGGTTCTTCCAGGATTCGGCCTCAAAGCTGTTATCAATTTCTTCTTTCTGATAGTTCACAAAGGTGAAAGACTGCTCGTCCGGTTCTCCGTAATTTTGGGAATAGTCGAGATCAAAGAAACGTAATACCGGTGTTACCTGGAAACGGGCATCAATGACTAATTTTTCGATCGGGTTGAATGAAATTACAGGGCCTAGTTTTGAGGAGACAGCGGCGGCGGTCTTTGAGCCTGAAACGTCAACATCGGTTGCGCCGCTTGCCCTGCCATAGTCTTCCCATTTATCCATTTTATTATAGTTGAGGGAGATGTACGTCCAGTCGAGCCCAAAGTTTAAGGGCCGGTGTTCTGCAGACTTTTTTCCAAAATAAAAAATGCGCCCGGTTTCAAAAACATAACCCGTGCCTGCACCATACCTGCCATCAAAAACGTTTTGTTTGGGGCTGAGCAGCTGATCAAGGCCGTCGCCGGTCTTATTGATGCCAATCCGAATATAGCCGCTGCGGAAGGCAGATCTCTGTGCACTCAGCTTCAGGTTAAAAGCAAGGGTGATCATCACTAAAAGTAGTATCTTTTTGTTCATTTTGAGAGGTTTTAGAATGTTAAAAAGGGGATTGTTTGAGGTTAAAGGTATTCAGGATCAATACGATATACAATACTTACCTGTAGGTATATTTTCAATTATTTCAATTCTCCTGTGACACTGATAAGTGTATCGGCGTTTGTTGAATTATATCAAATAAACCTTGTCTTTTGATATAATAATTAACACTTTAGCTATGCCAATAGGGCGTTATTACTATACAAGCACATTACAGCAACCATTTTTATGGAAGAATTTGAAGAACAAGGAAACGAAATAAAGAACAGCGAGAACATTAAAGAGATAGTAGAAGAAACTATACAGCATTTAAATAATCCGGTACTCGATCTCAAGCCGATCGTCAAAAAATATCTTACTCAGGTTCAGAGTGTTCGCCAGGATGGGAACCGGTTTTTCTTTTCAGACGGGGAGGCAAGTGTAGAGGTGAGGGTGGTAAGTGATGAGATTATCAGGGTACGACTGGCCCCGCACGGCGTTTTTCTGAGTGATTTCTCTTATGCCGTTCCTGTGGTAGACCAGAAAGTGAGTACTTTTCATATGACGGAGCTGGAAGATGCTTACCATATTGCTACAAATACGATCACCTGTAAGATCCGGAAAAGTGATTTCCACGTATCCTTCACGGAAAACCTTTCACAGCTGGTGATGAGTGAAGATGCATCGCCAATGCACTGGGAAGAAAATGCAGAGTTTGGCGGCTATTATGTATTTGCGACAAAAAAATGTTTTCCTGAAGAGAATTTCTTTGGGCTGGGAGACAAGTCTGGCAATATGAACCTGCGCGGCCGTCATTTCCAGAACTGGAATACTGATGCGTATTCTTTCTCCTGGGACCAGGACCCCCTTTACAGAACAATTCCTTTTTATACAGGTGTTCACGAGCAGTCTGCCTACGGTATATTTTTCGACAATACCTTCCGTTCTTATTTTGATTTCGGAAGGGAAGACAACAACAAGACCAGCTTCTGGGCTGATGGCGGTGAACTCCAATATTATTATATCCATGGCCCGCATATGATGGATGTGGTGAAACGTTACCAGACGCTTACAGGCACCCATCCCATGCCCCCAAAATGGGCGATGGGTTATCATCAGTGCCGCTGGAGCTACTATCCCGAAACGAAGGTGAAAGAAATTGCTGAAGGGTTCCGTTCAAGGGACATCCCTTGTGACGCCATTTACTTTGATATCGACTACATGGACGGCTACCGCTGTTTCACCTGGAACAAAAAGCATTTTCCTGATCCGCGCAAGATGATCAAAGAACTGGCTGCTGACGGATTCAAGACCGTGGTGATGATTGATCCGGGAATTAAGGTGGATGATAACTACTGGGTATTTAAAGAAGGAAAAGATAACAATTACTTCTGCAGAAGAAGTGACGATTATTTTATGGAAGGCCATGTATGGCCCGGAAGATGCCAGTTCCCTGATTTTACCAATCCGACAGTGAGGGAGTGGTGGGGCGGCCTGTACAAAGAACTGGTAGACATGGGCGTTGCCGGTGTTTGGAATGACATGAACGAACCTGCAGTTTTTGGTGCCGGTACTTTTCCAAACGATGTACGTCATAATTACGACGGTTTCAGGGGATCGCACCGTAAGGCACACAACGTTTACGGGATGCAGATGGTCCGCTCCACTTATGACGGGCTGAAAAAACTGATGCGCAATAAACGTCCGTTTACGATTACCCGTGCCGGTTATTCCGGTATGCAGCGCTATGGCTGTGTGTGGACGGGAGACAATGTAGCCAGCTGGGAACACCTTAAAATAGGAAATATACAATGCCAGCGGATGTCGGTTTCAGGAGTTCCTTTTTGCGGAACGGATATCGGAGGTTTCAGCGGCGAGCCCGACGGGGAACTATTTACCCGCTGGATACAATTGGGAACCTTTTCTCCCTTCATGCGCGCGCACTCTGCCGGTGATACTGCAGAACGGGAACCATGGAGTTTTGGCGAGCCTTTTACCAGTATCAACAGGAAGTTCATAGAGCTCAGGTACAGGCTGATGCCCTATATTTATTCCGTGTTCTGGGAACATCACCGTTATGGTTTCCCAATTCTGCGCCCGCTTGTGATGCTGGAACAGGAAAATGTGGCAAACCATTTCAGACAGGACGAGTTTGCCTATGGTGATAAGATCCTGGTATGCCCTATCCTGGAAAAGGACGCCGTTTCAAGGACCGTCTATTTGCCGAAAGGACAGTGGTATAATTTCTGGACACATGAACTGCTGTCCGGAGAGAACGAACACCACATTGAGGCACCCCTGGAAACCATGCCCATCTTCATCAGGGCAGGAGCTGTGATCCCGGAATATCCGGTAATGCAGTACGTGGGCGAGAAAAATGTGGAAGAGGTTTTGCTGAATATCTATTATGCTAACTATGAGGTGAATTCGTTTTTCTTTGAAGACCATGGGGATACATTTGCCTATGAACAGGATATTTATTCGGAGAAAAAATTCATTGTAAAGGGCACTGAGCGTAGCCTGACCATTCAGCAGAAACTGGAAGGACTGTATACGCCCAACTATGAATTGTATAATTATAACCTGATTGGCATTCCTTTTGGAGTAAAGAAAGTAAGCGTAGATGGGATGGAGATTAAAGACTACTTTATGGATCACCGTAATTCCCTGCGCTTTAAATCCAATAAAAACTTTTCTGAAATACAGATACTGAGTGTTTAACAAACACCCGGTGTTTGGCTGGATGAATTTGAGAACAGAATAATAACCCGATAGATAATGGCTAAACCAAAGCAGCGCAAACCTGTAGATGAAATAGTTGCTGAGCGTACTGATGCACCTGTATGGATTTTTAGTCTGCTTACAGACTTCGATATAGCCCTGTTTATTTCGGGCAAGCATTTCCGTTTGTACGAGAAAATGGGTGCCCACCTGGTTGAGATCAACAAGGTAAAAGGAACATATTTTTCGGTATGGGCACCTGATGCACAGGACCTGTACGTAATGGGCGACTTCAACCAGTGGAATAAAACATCACACCGTTTGTATAAACGGCTTGATGCTTCAGGCATCTGGGAAGGTTTTATCCCGGCAACGGGCAAGGGCACCATTTATAAATATTTTATCAGGGGTTTTGATGGATCGGCTATAGAAAAAGGTGACCCTTTTGCCACAAGATGGGAACATCCGCCGCAGACTGCTTCTATTGTATGGGATACAGATTATTCCTGGAAAGACAAAAGCTGGCTGAAGAACAGGGAGAAGCTCAATGCACTGAACCAGCCAATGTCTGTATACGAAGTGCACCTGGGTTCATGGCAGCGTGACCCCTCTGAACCTGACCGGATCCTTACCTATAAAGAGATTGCAAACAGCCTCGTTCCATATGTGCTTGAAATGGGCTTTACCCATGTAGAGCTGATGCCCATCATGGAATATCCATATTTCCCATCCTGGGGGTATCAGATTACCGGATACTTTGCGGCCAGTTCCAGACATGGAACACCTCAGGAACTGATGTACCTGATAGAGCAGCTGCACAAGAATGGTATTGCTGTGATCCTGGATTGGGTGCCATCACATTTCCCCGGAGATGCACATGGATTATTCAAATTTGACGGCACGCATCTGTATGAACATGCCGATATGAGAAAGGGCTTCCACCCGGACTGGAAATCCTATATTTTTAATTATGACAGGAATGAGGTGAGATCTTTCCTGATCAGTAATGCCATGTACTGGCTGGATCAGTTTCATGCTGACGGGCTGCGGGTAGATGCTGTAGCCTCCATGCTTTATTTTGATTTTTCCAGAAAAGCAGGGGACGCGGCAACGAATGAACATGGCGGCTCAGAAAACCTTGGGGCAATTCAGTTCCTGAAAGACCTGAATGATTCGATTTATACCAATTTTAAAGGCGTACAGACCATTGCAGAGGAAAGCAGCACTTACCCGGGGGTTACACACTCCGTGGAGCAGGGCGGCCTGGGATTTGGTATGAAATGGATGATGGGCTGGATGAACGATACGCTGAAATATTTCAAGACCGATCCTTTAGGCAGAAAGTATCATCACCATCAGCTGACTTTCAGTATCACCTATGCCTTTACCGAAAATTTCATGCTGCCTTTTTCTCATGATGAGGTGGTGCATGGAAAGTCTTCCATGATCTATAAGATGCCCGGTGATGAATGGAGAAAACATGCAAACCTGCGTTTATTGTACGCTTATATGTTTACACAGCCCGGTACTAAGCTGCTTTTTATGGGCAATGAGTTTGCGCAGAACGGCGAATGGAACTTTACGAGGTCGCTGGACTGGGACCTGCTTCAGTATGCTTCCCACCGCGGAATGCAAACCTTCGTGAAATCACTCAATAAATTATACCGTACCGAGCCGGCGCTTTATGAATTCAGCTTTTCTCCTGAGGGTTTTGAATGGCTGAGTGCAGATGATGCAGATCACTCCATTTTCGCCTATATCCGCAAAGGTCATAAAGCGGCAGATACACTGATTGTCATCTTAAACATGACCCCGGTATACAGGGAGAACTATAGAATGGGGCTGCCGTTTAAGGCCAGCTGGAAAGAGATCTTCAACAGTGACAGCAAAGAGTTCTTTGGCAGTGGCAAACTCAACCCGCAATCCTTTGTGCCGGAACAGATCGGGGCAAACGGTAGGGAATATTCTATTCAGATCAACATTGCACCCCTGGGAGCAATGGTTTTAAAACAATAAATTTTGGTTAAAAAGAAAGGGATGATCCATCCGGATACATCCCTATTCTAACCAAATATAAACCTGTATGAACGGGTTTTACTTTAAGTTTCCGTAATACTCAACGAATTTTGCTAAAGCTGATGAATAGCCCCATTCGTTATCATACCATGAAACTACTTTTACGAAGTTATCATTCAATGCAATACCTGCATTGGCATCAAAAATAGATGCGTGGTCATCACCGATAAAGTCAGATGAAACAACTTCATCTTCAGTGTAACCCAGAACACCTTTCAATTCACCTTCAGAAGCTGCTTTCATCGCATCTTTGATCTGTTGGTAAGTTGCTGGTCTTTCCAGACGTACTGTTAAATCTACTACTGAAACGTCAGAAACCGGTACACGGAAAGCCATACCGGTTAATTTACCTTTCAATGCAGGGATTACTTTAGTTACCGCTTTGGCAGCACCTGTAGCAGAAGGGATGATGTTAGAGAAACCACCACGGCCACCTCTCCAGTCTTTATGAGAAGGACCATCAACAGTTTTCTGCGTAGCAGTAACCGCGTGTACAGTACTCATTAAACCTTCAGCAATACCCCAGTTATCGTTTAATACCTTTGCAATTGGTGCAAGGCAGTTTGTAGTACAAGATGCATTAGAAACAACAGTCTGATCTGCTGTCAACTGGTCGTGATTAACGCCCATTACATATGTAGGGATTGAATCATCTTTAGCCGGTGCTGAAAGAACAACTCTTTTTGCACCTGCAGTGATGTGTTTCTCTGCATCAGCCTGGGTCAGGAATAAACCTGTAGACTCAATAACAGTTTCAACACCTACTTCATTCCATTTTAAGTTTGCAGGATCTCTTTCTGCAGTGATACGGATAGTTTTTCCGTTTACTACAAGGTGCCCGTCAACTACTTCAATCGTTCCGTCGAAACGACCGTGTGTAGAATCATATTTCAACATATAAGCCATGTAATCCGGCTCAACCAGATCATTTATAGCAACGATGTCTAAACCTCTTTTTAAAGCAGCTCTAAAAACTAATCTGCCAATACGGCCGAAACCGTTTATTCCAATCTTTGTCATTATTATTAATTTGAATAGTAATTAAGTAAGTTATATATTGGTTCTTTGGTAATCGTGGTAATTTGAAAGTTATTTCTCTCTGCAACCAAACGTAAACGGTCCTGAAAGTTTCCTGCAACTATGCCTACAAAATGCACTTCCTTATCAGGATGTTGTTTTAATGTAGGTAACAGGTAGATGTTTACATAACGTTGAAAGGCATCATCAATTAATTGCTGAATATACGGATGTTCTCTGTTTTCTATATAAAAATCAAGGAAAGAACTTAGAAACTGCTGTGCCAATGATTTTTTATAAACTCTTTCCAGGATCTCTGCCCTGTTGATATCATATTTCGTGCCGAACTTTTTCAGCAGCTCAGCTGGCAGCTTTTCCTGCAAATAGTATTTCAGGATGATCTTTCCGAGGTAATTTGCAGAACCTTCGTCGCCCAGGATAAAGCCAAGGCCAAAATTATTGGGCAGTGGATTGTGGCCGTTAAAATAGGCGCAGTTTGCACCGCTGCCAAGGATACCAACGATGCCAGGTTGATTATAACAAGCTGCTATTGCAGCACCATGAAGATCATCATGAACGGAGATCTTGCTGAATTTGAAAAAGAGCGACAGGGATTCTGCCAGTTCGTTTCTTCTTTCGACGCAGGTAGCACCGGCAGCAAAAACGTAAATCTTCTTGATCTGTTCGGCATGATTGATCAGGATGGTTTTTTTATTGAGCTGCTGTAGCAAAGCTTTCTGATCAACAAAAAAAGGGTTGATGCCCGGCATACTGCATTCAGCTATCGTTTTACCGTCTTTAGCTATTTTCCAGATTGCGGTTTTTGTACCACTGTATACTACAGCTATCATATTAGATGGATAAAACGTGAGTCATTTCTAAAAGGTCGCTTTCTAATTTAAAATTATGTTCACTCAGGGCCTCATCAAGGCTCGTTAATGCAATTTCATTTCCCCTTAATCCAACCATCATCTGTGTGCTGCCCTTCAGCAATTCATTCACAGCGGCATAACCTAAACGGCTGGCTAAGATCCTGTCAAAGCTACTCGGGCTTCCACCACGCTGCAAGTGACCTAAAATGGTAACTTTTGTATCGTAATGATCGAACCTTTCCTTTACATGTTTGGCAATGTCATAGGCGCCTCCCTGTTTGTGGCCTTCCGATACAATTACTATACTGGAAGTCTTTTTGGTGATGGCACCAGCTCCAAGCTGTTTAACCAGGTCATCAATACTGGTCTCTTTCTCTGGCAGCAGCACTGCTTCTGCACCACATGCAATCGCACTTCTTAAAGCAATACACCCGGAATCCCGGCCCATCACTTCAACAAAGAACAGCCTGTCATGGGCATCTGCAGTATCCCTGATCTTATCAATGGCCTCGATCACGGTATTCATTGCCGTATCGTAACCCAGGGTAAAGTCAGAACCATAAAGGTCATTGTCAATAGTGCCGGGAATACCGATCACATTGATCTGATGCCTTTGGGCAAAACGACGCGCACCTGTAAAGGTCCCGTCTCCTCCAATCACAACCAGGGCATCAATATCATGTGCCTTAAGGTTTTCAAACGCAAGGTCCATGCCTTCGTCAGTTTTAAATTCTAAACAGCGTGCTGTTTTTAATATTGTTCCACCCATGTGGATGATGTTGCTCACAGAACGTGCATCCATTGGGATAATATTATTTGTTATTAATCCCTGATAGCCTTGTAAGACACCAAACATATTTATACCATTGTATATGCCGGTGCGTACAACCGCTCTAATGCATGCGTTCATTCCCGGAGCATCTCCTCCTGAGGTCAAAACAGCTATATTTTTGATATTTGGTCTCATCTTATAGGATACGAATATACCGTGTAAGTTTTACACTAAGTAATTTATTTTGATTTTTTTATATAAATCGCAGGCAAGTATATTAATTTGCTTTAGTTTTTAAAAGTTTTATGTTTTATAAGCTATGCGCAGTATGATCCTGCCCCTGTCATTTTAAACGCTGCGGATGAATCAAAGATAGCACAATATCCTGACCGGGACGCGGCATCCCTAGGCGATTCATTTCGAAATCACAGAAAGCAATCATGTGACTGGAATGTTACATCACTTGTTGCTGAAATACATGTAAGTTACATTATGAAATTTATTAAAAAAGTTTAATACATTTACGAGAATTCATACTTTTAGCACGCTGTGAGAAAGGGTAAAAAGTATTATTTATAAACTTCGTAAAATGTAGAAAAGCTGTTTTTTGATAGTTTTAACCACGATTTATGAGGGAAAATTAACCAGATATTGTAAAATTAACACTTATTGTTTTGATTGAAGTCTTACCACAATTTAATTCCACCTTTTCAATTGATTGTATTTTGTTCGGATTTGATGAAGGAGAATTGAAGATTCTGCTCATTGAAAGGAACGAGGAGCCTTTTAAAGATTGGTGGGCTCTGCCAGGAAACCTGGTAAGTGAAAACGAAAGCCTGGACCAGTCGGCCTCACGTATTCTGCATGAACTTACGGGAATAGAGAACGTATACATGGAGCAATTCTATACCTTCGGTGACATCGGGCGGCATCCACAGGGAAGAATCATCTCAGTAGCCTATTATGCAATGCTCAGGCTTGGGGGTGACAAAGCCCTGAAGCCGATCAGCAACTATGCCAAACAGGCACACTGGATCAATGTGAAAGACTTGCCCAAGCTTGCGTTTGACCACCAGAAGATCTTTGACCAGGGCCTGGAAAAGATCAAAAGAAGGATCAAACACCAGCCTATCGCTTTTGAACTGCTTCCCGAAAAATTCACGCTTACACAGCTCCAGAATGTATATGAAGTAATCCTGGGCAAGAAGCTGGATAAAAGGAATTTCAGAAAGAAAATGCTCAGTTTCAACGTCCTGAAGGACTTAAACGAGAAACAAAAAGGAGTATCCTTCAGGGCTGCCACCCTCTATCGCTTTGACAAGCGGAAATACGGAAAGTTATTTGGCAAAGAGATCTCGTTTTAATGACGGGATCTGTGTCTGCAATGATGACCGGTTCGGTTTTTAATACAGTGGGTTATTACGCATGCCGGGGGAGATTATCCAATGGATTCCCTCAAAAAAAAAGAGTAGTACTTTCAATGCCTTCCAGCGCGTTTCAGCGGTAGACAGCATGAAAGTACTACTTTTTTTTTCAGCGAAGCCGGAAGATCCTCAGAAAACATATCCCGGGAATTAAGAACGGGATCTTAACATAACATGGGATCTTAACAATTCAGGCGCTAACAGAGCTTATCCTTATTTTGCCAGTTTCTTCGAAGCCTGCATGTGGTAATCAACCAGGTCATCTATAGGAGAACGGATGATCTTTCCTACACCCATTTCATACCTGTCGGCAACAATGCTCAGGATATCCCTGAAGCTGTACCCTACAGAACCTACGCAGTTCAGTTTATAGTCTTTGTAGTTCGGGTAATGAATAACCAGGTTTTCAAAAAATGCGGTAAAAGCATATTCTACAGTAGAGAATGTATAATCTTCATAGTTATCTTTGAAGTCATATAAAAATTTACTGAAGCCTGCGCAGAAACGATTTGGAAGTGGCTTATTGTAGATATGGTCAAATATATCTTCGTTGGTTAATGCAAAATTATCATAGAAGCTTTCTCTTAATCCTTTAGGCATATAGCCTTTCATATAGTCACTCAGGATACGTTTGCCGATGAAACATCCGCTACCTTCATCACCAAGGAAATAACCCAGGGAATCAATGTTCAATGAAATATCAGTTCCGTCATAGAGGCAAGAGTTTGTTCCTGTACCCAATATAGCAGCAAAACCAGGTTCATCCCCCAATAGCGCCCTGCATGACGCCAGTAAATCATGGCCGATATTGATTTCCGCATTCACAAAAACCTGGGCCATGGCATCGCCTACTATTTTTTTCTTGGCATCCGTTGAACAACCGGCGCCGTAATAATATACTCCTGTGAGTTTATCAGCCTCTAAATGATCTGGTAAAGACTTTTTTAAAGATCCAACAATGTAATCAGTATCTGAGAAATAAGGATTATAACCTTCGGTATTAAAATGAATTTTTCTACCAGCTTCATTAAGTAAGCACCAATTGGTTTTGGTTGAACCACCATCTGCAATAACTATCATCTTAATTTGTTTTTTGGGGGGTAAAAGTAAATAATCCTGACAATTCAAACTTGTTTTTTTCCATTTGATTTTCTTTTTATCATTATTAATTACACATGATCTATTGTTTTTTTTATCCGATCCTGCGTTCTTATTTGGTTAGTTTTTTCTCTCTGTCCATTTCAGTAAGGTTAATTTCTGACTGATTTGGGTTAACATTGCGGGGAACTTAAAGTTTGTCTTTTTAAGTAATCAACAGTTGTTCAGTGTTTTGTGTAATTTTTGGGTACATATTGTCAAAATAACACTAAGCTAAAATTACATTAGTTATTTTAAAATCCAAATTTTAATAAAATTAAAACGGAGTTTAAATGTCATATATTCTTTATTGATATCAAATGATTAAATTTTAAGTACCTCATATATAGGTGTTAAAGAATTTTATATGGCATTTTGTAATAATTTCGCCTTCAGTCAAAAAAGGAAAGAGAAAAATGTAATATTTGTATTCTTTCGAAGAACATACTATGCAGATAAAAACAGACTTTAGAAGTGATACGGTTACCATGCCTACACCGGGCATGTTGGCAGCAATGATGGCAGCAAAAGTTGGCGACGATGTTTATGGTGAAGATGAAACCGTGGCGGAACTGGAGCATAAATTAGCCCTGACTTTTAATATGGAGGCTGGTTTGTTCTGTCCTTCAGGCACTATGACCAACCAGATAGCGATCAAATGTTTTACCCAGCCTATGGACGAAGTGATATGTGATCAGACGGCTCATGTTTACCGTTATGAAGGCGGTGGTATTGCCTATCATTCTATGGCTTCCGTACGCCTGCTTCATGGCCCCAGAGGTATACTCAGTCCTGAATTAATAGCCCCGGAAATTAATGATGACAATATCCATTACCCTAATTCGAGCCTGGTGGTACTGGAAAATACCGTGAATAAAGGTGGCGGTGCATGTTACACACTTGAGCAGATCGCGCCAATTTATGAATTGTGCAGGCGTAATGGATTAAAACTGCACCTGGATGGGGCCAGGATATTCAATGCACTCACAGCTACAGGAGATGAGGCGCAACAATACGGGCAATATTTCGACGGTATTTCGGTTTGTCTTTCCAAGGGGCTTGGTGCACCGGTAGGATCAGTTTTGCTGGGCTCAAAGGAAACCATTCATCAGGCGAGGAAAATCCGTAAGGCCTTTGGGGGTGGTATGCGGCAATCAGGATTTCTCGCTGCTGCGGGCATTTATGCACTGGACCATCATGTATCCCGGCTCTCGGAAGATCATGCCCATGCACGTCTACTGGCAGAAGCACTCCAGCAAACGGATTATGTTGCGGAGATCATGCCGGTAGAAACAAATATTGTGATCTTTAAAATGGCCGCTGGTTACTCCTCTGCAGCTGTACTTGGTAGTTTAAATGAAAAGGGCATTTTATGCGCCACAACCGGGCCGGATACCATCCGCTTCGTAACGCATCTGAATATCAGCCCGGAGATGATTGCGCATGCCATTCAGACCATCAAAGAACTACAACCAGCCAGGAATTCCTAATTGATATACCATGAATAAAATCTTAGTTGCAAACAGAGGAGAAATCGCCCTGCGTATCATGCGCTCGGCAAAGGAGATGGGCATATTGACCGTAGCGGTGTTTTCCGAGGCGGACAGGGAAGCCCTGCATGTGCGTTTTGCGGATGAGGCCATCTGTATCGGCCCGGCGCCTGCAAATCAGTCATACCTTGTAGCCGAAAAGATTATCGATGCCTGCCGTGTAACGGGGGCAGAGGCTATCCATCCCGGTTACGGATTCCTGTCGGAAAACCCTTCATTTGCAACTTTGGTAGCTGAAGCGGGACTGATCTTAATAGGCCCTACACCTGAAGCAATAGCCATCATGGGCAATAAATTATCGGCTAAAGCCGCGGCGCTGAAATATGATATTCCAATGGTTCCCGGTACTGACGAGGCGATCAATGACGTTGAGGAAGCAAAAAAACGAGCTGAAGAAGTAGGGTTTCCCATTCTGATCAAAGCCGCAGCAGGCGGCGGGGGTAAGGGGATGAGGATCGTTGATGATGTAGAGAGCTTCGAAGAGCAGATGCAGCTGGCGGTAAGTGAAGCACAATCTGCTTTTGGTGATGGCGCTGTGTTTATTGAACGTTACGTTTCTTCCCCAAGGCATATAGAAATCCAGATACTGGGTGATACGCATGGCAATATTGTACACCTGTTTGAGCGGGAATGCTCCATCCAGAGGAGGCATCAGAAGGTGATCGAAGAGGCCCCTTCAAGTGTGCTCAGCCCGGAGATCAGAACCCGTATGGGAAAATGTGCGGTTGATGTTGCCCGATCCGTAAACTACACCGGAGCAGGTACAGTAGAATTTATTCTGGATGAAAATCTGGATTTCTTTTTCCTGGAAATGAATACCCGCCTGCAGGTTGAGCACCCGGTGACGGAACTGATCACGGGACTTGACCTCGTGAAAGAGCAAATAAAGATTGCCAGGGGCGAACCATTGTCCTTTACCCAGGAGGAGCTGAAAATTAACGGGCATGCAATAGAACTGAGGGTATACGCGGAAGATCCGGCACAGAATTTCCTGCCTGATATTGGTATCCTGAAAACATACCGCACACCAAAAGGCAACGGCGTAAGGGTTGATGATGGCTTCGAGGAGGGAATGGAGATCCCCGTTTATTATGATCCGATGATCGCCAAGCTCATCACTTTTGGTGCCGACCGCCGGGAGGCCATTTCCAGGATGTTAAGGGCTATTTCAGAATATGACATTACGGGCATTCAAACTACTTTGAACTTTGGTAAGTTTGTGATGGAACACGAGGCCTTCATCTCCGGTAATTTCGATACCCATTTTGTGGCTAAATATTTTAACCCCGAAATGATGGATGAAGAGTACGAAGACGAGGCACTGATTGCAGCGGTAATAGCGTTACAGCATTTAAAGCAGGACAATAACTCAGGCAGCGCTTTGCCATCCACATCAGGATCACAAAATAACTGGCTTAAAAACCGGCTTAAATATAAATAGAGATATGTTTACAGGTATTATAGAAACATTTGGTACAGTAAGTAATGTAATTGAAGAGGGCACAAACCTTCATTACACCATTACATCTGATTTAAGTAATGAATTAAAAATTGATCAGAGCGTTGCCCATAATGGCGTGTGTTTAACAGTAGTTGCACTGACAGATCATACCCATACGGTGACTGCTATCCAGGAGACACTGGAGAAAACCAACCTTCAGCACCTTACAACCGGGATGAGAGTGAATCTGGAACGCTGTATGCAGATGAACGGGAGGTTAGACGGGCATATTGTTCAGGGGCATGTAGACCAGACAGCGGTGTGTGTGCTGAGAGAAGAATTGGACGGCAGCTGGGAATACCGTTTTAAATACGATGCTGCCAAAGGAAATGTAACCGTTGAAAAAGGCTCTGTATGTGTGAATGGTATTAGTCTAACTGTAGTAAACTCTGCAGCCGATGAGTTTTCTGTATTTATCATCCCTTATACTTTTGAACATACCAACCTTCAGGAAGTAAATGTTGGCGATACTGTAAACTTAGAGTTTGATATCATCGGAAAATATGTTGCAAGACTGCTTCAGAAATCATAAATCAACTGTAAATAAAATGATCAGTCAAACTATTGGCAAGGTAATTGGTTATTTATAATTAGATATAAATAATTAGGAACTTAAAATTGAATGATATGGATACTTTAAAGAAGTTTGAACTGATGGAAAAAATTGTAAGGGAATTAGAGGACTTACAGCACTCACAACAGGCAATTATTCAGAAGATAGGTAAAATTGAAGTAGATAATATTGAACTGAGTGATAAAAGACTGGACAAGGACCTGCCGGACATGCACCAGAGAGTAGCGGATAACCTGGATACCATTGTTGGTATACTGGAATATTTTGCTGATAAGACACAAAACTTCGGTAACAAAAATAATGTTGATGCGCTGAAAGAACAGCAGGTAATCAATGACGCTGTTGGGCACTAAGAACCAGCATTACATGATGAAATATTAAAAACCCCTTTCAAGGGGTTTTTTTATAGGTCAATCCGCGGGATCTTGAGGTTAAAAGTAGTGCCTTTGCCAAGCTGGCTTTCCATAGTGATGTAACCGCCGTTCCTCTCCATAAAATCCCAGCATACCATTAAACCTATGCCGGTACCTTTTTCATTTTTTGTTCCCATACTGGATACATTCTCCCCCTTAAATATCCGCTGAATATTTTCTTCGGCGATACCCACACCATTGTCCTGGATGCGAATACAGATGTAGTTTTTTTCACAGTAAGCGGCTGAAATCTCAATGCGGCACTCTGGATGACAGAATTTTATTGCATTGCCCAGTAAGTTTCTCACTACCATCTGCATCATCAGCAGGTCTGCAAAAGCGGTGAGTTCGTCGTCCAAAGAATGACTGATAGTGATGTTCTTATCAGAAGCTGATTTCATGTGATAATTGATCTCTGAAGAAACGAGGGCTTTCAGATCACAAAAGTCCCGGTTAATGCTATATCCTTTCAACTGGCTTCTGGACCAGTGCAGAATGTTTTCCAGCAGATCCGTTGTATAGGAAATGTCCTTGCTCAGCTTAGGAGAGAGAAATTTGAACTCTTCTGTAGTGATCGTATCATCAGAGATCATCCTCAATACTTCGGTGACATTTAACAGCGGGCCTCTCAGGTCATGCGCCATTATGGAAAATATACGGTCTTTGAGCTGGTTTAGCTTTTGCAGTTCGCGGGCCTGCTGCTGAGATTTTAAGGCTTCCTGCCGGAGACTGGTTAAATCCTGAAATTTGATAATAGTAGCGTTCCGGTTGAGCTTGTTTTCATTCAGAAAGGTAACGTCCACCTCGAGGTCGTATATTCCATCAGCTGTCCGAACGAGTAATTCAGTTTTTCCCGGCGTATGTTTTTTTAGGAACAGGTTCAGCTCTGGCTGGGCGGGCAGTATTTCACTGAAGTCTTTGCCAATGATCTCTCCGGACTGACCGGCAGGGGTATAATTTTTAAATGCTGAATTGTAATCAATGATCCTGTTCTGGTGATCCAGTACTACAAATCCGTCACGCATGAGTTCGAGCACTTTTTCCCTTGCAATAGGAAGGGTATCGAAAAGCTCAAATCTGTAGATGGCCACAAAGATCATTATGGTAGCGATCAGGAAAGCATAAGGGGTAATATCAAGGTGGTTGATTGGCCTGAACCCCGCCATGTATGACAGGTTTGCCAGCCACGGGATAAGTGCCCCTATGAGCACAACCCTGTTCTGTTTACGATACACTATATCAGATTTACTGAACTTTTTGATCAGCACATAGTTTCCTATGGCCAGTAAAATATAAAAGTAGAGGGTAAAAAGATAATAACCTATTCCCGGTACGATCTCCAGCATTGGAAAGCTGCCGCTGGTGTCTATGCCTATGCTTCTGTAATATAAGTGGTGAAAACTGTTGGTCCATAACAACAGCAGGGTTGACAACGGCACAATAGTAATCAGGATTTTGTTACTGGTCTTCTGCAGCCATTTTCCCCTTCCAGCAAGCACCAGGCAGAACAGAAACCAGTTGAAAGGCAGGGATGCAATCCCCAGATACTCCACATTGACCAGCAATTTCATTTGAAGCAGGTCCGTGCTGGCAAGTTCCAGGCCGTAAGTGATTGACCAGACGGAATTTGACAGCATTAGCAGCCCCACCCATCGAACCGCACCCGTCTCATTACTCAGGATGTAAAGAGACAACAGAAGGGTAATGCTTCCGAAAAAAACTAGTGTGAGCGCGTAGATGTTAAAATCAAAAGCCATTTAAATTTATGTGGCTGTTAAGTATGACCAGCTAAAACAAATCTATGAAATATGGGTTGATTAATATAAGCCGGTGTAATTTAGTTACAATAAAAAATATTTATAAATTTACCCGATACAATATAAAAATAAAACAGGCACATTATGAAAAAATTAATACTTTCCGCACTATTTATTTGCATCAGTGCAATCGCATTCGGACAGGTTTTACCAAGTTTTCAGTTTGGTATCAAGGGAGGTACGAACCTCTCTAAGCTTACAACAGACAATACGCTGAGCAGTGATAACCGTTCAGGTTATTACGCGGGTGTATGGGCAAGAATAGGCGCCGCCGGTATACACTTCCAGCCTGAGCTGTACCTGGCCGGGAAAAATACAACACTGACAAATGATGCAGGCCTGGAGAACAAGGTGAAATTCACCAGTCTGGATGTGCCATTGCTGATTGGTACCAAGATAGGTGCTGCAGGGGTAGGGCTGCGTTTAAATACCGGGCCTGTCGTTTCTTTTATACTGGATGATAAACAGTCTTTCGGCAATGCCGCAGGTGACGTTTTCAGAGGGAATTTCAAAAATCAGGCACTGGCATGGCAGTTTGGAGCAGGATTCGATTTCGGGAAATTGGGGATCGATCTCAGGTATGAGGCAGGATTGTCCAAAATCGGGAAATCGGGATATGATGACACCAAATTAAATCTCTTTACACTCGGACTTGCCTTAACGCTTTTTTAGTACTGGTATATCGTATTAGCAAATTAAAAGGGTATCCCACACCGGGTTATCCTTTTTTTTGGCGCCAAATTTGCGGGATTATCATCCCCACCAAATCCCTGGACAGCTATGAATATCAAAGACTTATTATTAAACGGAACCAGCTTTTTATTGCTCATGAAACAGTATGCTATTGATATTGCCGACATCAAAATTAAAGATGAAGAGCTGCTTGCTGATCACTTTTTTAAACACCCGCAATTGTCAAAAGAGAGCATATGTATAGAAGGCAAAAACGAAGATGGAATCATTAACTTCTTTGGTACGCTGCATTACAATTTGTTTAGCAAGCTGGCGGTATTTGAAATGCAGGGCTTTGAGAAGTCTGCCGGACAGGAACTGAACTAGTTTGTTTTTAAAACCTCCTTAATTTCATAATTAAACGCTCCTTTAATGGGGCGTATTGGAGTTTCTCTGGCATCACTCAGCACTTTCACGAAACAGGCGCCGAAGTAAAAGATAAAAGAAGAGTAGAACACGAAAAGCATAATCAGCACAATTGATCCGGAGGCCCCGTAAATATTGCCAATGTTACTTAGCGGCAGGGCAATGCGGAGAATGTACTTTCCCAGTGTGAAGAGAATACCCGTAAGCAATCCTCCCCGTACAGATGATTTCCATGTAGGGCGGCCGCTGGTCAGGAACCTGAACAACACGCTGAACCAGGTAGTGACGATGATGATAAACAGGATCTGGTTCAGGACCATCAGAAAGACCCTGCCTGCAGTTGGAGCAGCTGTATTGATGTAGGGACCTATAAAGGCCTGAATACTGTCTGTAAGTAAACCAACGAAAAATAATAACCCTGCAATCAGAATAATAACGATTGCCCGTGCCCGGATCTTTAATTTAAAAAGAAAGCTGGAATGCGCTTTCATCCCGATGGACCAGATCTGATCCATTGAATTTTTGATAACGCTGAAAAGGGTTGTTGCTACAAAAAGAAAAAATACAAAGCTGATCAGCGTAGCATACCATTTATGGTCTATACCCCTGATGTTCCTGAGGGTTTGTCTGATCTGTTTGGTGCTGCTCTCATCTAATATGCTGGATAACCGTTCAAAGATCCTTGTAACCAGTATCCTGCGGTCTACAAAAAAGCCGAACAGCCTGATCAGTATCAGTAATATCGGCGGCAGCGCAAAATTGGTAAAAAATGCTGTAGCACCGGCAAGCCGCAGGGGATCATTTTTTTGAAACAGGCTAAATGCCGCTCTCAGGTGCCCTGAAAATAATTGTGTTCGTTGGATAATATTGTGCGACATTTTTTACTTTGGTTACAGCTAACCACCGAAAATACTTAATTTTTTCCAATCCGGGGAACAGAAACTGGAATTGATTATGCGTGCACATAGATACCGGGTGTCTGACCAACGCTAAGCGAAGCGCAAGACAAGCCACCATCCTACAGAGGATCTTCAGAAAGAAACTTCAACAAAGGTAAGGCCGTAGCCTTACCTTAAAGATTTTATAAATTCCCTCTGAGTTCCTGCTCACGTTCCAATGATTCAAACAGGGCTTTGAAGTTCCCTGCGCCAAATGACTGGGCGCCTTTACGCTGGATGATCTCGAAGAATAAAGTAGGGCGGTCCTGTACCGGTTTTGTAAAGATCTGCAGCAGGTAACCTTCCTCATCATAATCTACCAGTATTCCCAGCTCCTGCAGCGGGGCAATATCTTCATCGATGCTTCCAACCCTTTCCAGCAGGGTTTCATAATATGCCCTCGGAGGGGGGCTCAGGAATTCTACCCCTCTGGCTTTCATATCTGCTACCGTAGCAATGATGTCATGGGTAGCTACAGCGATATGCTGCACGCCTTCACCCTCATAAAATTCCAGGTATTCTTCTATCTGGGATTTCTTTTTGCCTTCTGCCGGTTCGTTGATCGGAAATTTAACATAGCCGTTTTTATTGCTCATTACTTTACTCATCAGGGCAGAGTACTCCGTATTGATCTGTTTATCATCAAAAGATAGGATGTTCCTGAAACCCATGACCTCTTCGTACCATTTTACGGCGTCGTTCATCCTGTTCCAGCCTACATTTCCCACACAATGGTCAATATATAACAATCCTGTACTTTCAGGCTGGTACCCGCCTTCTACGGCAATGTAACCCGGCATAAAGGCTCCCTTGTAATTTTTCCGTTCTACAAAAAGATGTATGGTCTCGCCGTAAGTATAGATTCCTGCCGTGCGGACCTCTCCGAATTCATCGGTTAAAGTCTGCGGCTCCTGGTAAGACCTGGCACCGCGTTTTATGGTCTCTTCGTAAGATTTATAGGCGTCATCTACCCACAGGGCGAGTATTTTAACACCATCACCATGTTTCTTAATATGATCCATCACCGGACCATCAGACTTTAAAGGAGTGGTGAGCACTAACCTTATTTTTCCTTGCTGCAGCACATATGATGCCCTGTCCCTCAATCCGGTTTCGGGGCCGGCGTAGGCTACGGTATGGAACCCAAAGGCTGTTTTATAAAAATGTGCAGATTGTTTGGCATTTCCTACATACAGTTCCACGTGGTCTGTACCGTTTAGCGGGAGGAAATCCTGAATTGAGGTGTCTTTTTCTACAAGTTGAGTTTGCATGGTTTTGTTTTTTTATTTAACAGTTTATTGCTGATGTCTTTTGTTGTATGCTCCCGATCATTCTACATTGATCTGCCAGCTTTTATGATAGCTTTCGTCTTCAATTTTAACGGCATCTTCAGTGAGCATTAAAGGGCGGAAGGGATCTATCATTACAGCCAGTTCCGCGGTTTCCTCTTTTCCGATAGATTTCTCTACTGTTCCGGGGTGCGGCCCATGGGGAATTCCTCCGGGATGAAGGGTGATCTGTCCCTTTACCACGCTTTTTCTGCTCATGAAATCGCCGTCAACGTAGTATAAGACCTCATCGCTATCCACATTGCTGTGGTTATAGGGGGCAGGAATAGAGAGGGGATGGTAGTCATATTTACGGGGTACGAACGAGCAGATCACGAAATTATGGCCTTCAAAGGTCTGGTGTACCGGAGGCGGCTGGTGCAGACGGCCGGTGATAGGTTCAAAATCGTGTATGGAAAAAGCCCATGGGTAGTGGAAACCGTCCCAGCCTATGAAATCAAAAGGATGTGTTCCGTAGGTATATGGATAGATCAGGCCCTGCTTTTTAATCAGCACTTTAAAGTCGCCCAGTTCGTCTATTGTTTCCAGGTCTGAAGGTTTTCTGATGTCGCGTTCGCAATAAGGGGAGTGTTCCATCAGCTGTCCGTACTCATTTCTGTACCTTTTGGGGGAGCGGATGGGGCTGAAGCTTTCTACAATGAAGAGCCGGTTCTGCTCATCATCAAATTCCAGCTGGTAAATGGTGCCCCGCGGAACGACAAGGTAATCACCATAGGCAAAACGGATTTTGCCAAATCCCGTTTTTAAAGTGCCTGAGCCCTGATGAATAAAGATCACCTCGTCTGCCTGGCTATTCTTGTAGAAGTAATCCGTCATGGATTTCCTTGGTGCGGCGAGGGAGATGTGCAGGTCACTGTTCACCAGCACGGGTTTCCTGCTTTGCAGGTAATCATCTTCAGGGGCAATGTTAAAGCCGATGAGCGAGGTATGTTTCAGGTGTTTTTCCCTGGCAATTTTTGGCTCTACGGAATAGGGTTCTCCCAGTGATTTTACAATAGTGGGGGGATGACAGTGATAGACAAGCGAATACAGGCTTGAAAACCCTTCTGTGGATACCAGTTCCTCTGCATAAAGTTCGCCGTTTGGTTTACGGAAAACGGTGTGCCGCTTGGGCGGAATGGTACCTAAAGTATGATAAATAGGCATAACTATAGGAATATATATTGGTTAAAATATCGGGGGGATAGCCAACGTGAAAACGTTACAGGCTAAGCTTGGAGAAAAAGCTTAAATGGAATACTGCGCAAAAATGAGCTTCGAAAGCATGGCGTACCGGAATGAAGCCAAAACCTGGCTTGCGATACGATCCTGATATTTTAGGTTGCTGTTCGTCATAATTGCGTGTGCTAATTTAAGAATTAAATTAGCAGTAATCAAAATTATCCCTACATTCTAATTGTTGTTGATTTAATCATATTCCGGCTAAAATCTCTAGCTTTGATCTGTATCAAGCATAACCAAATCATAAACAGATGAAACTAGTATCATACAAAACAGAGGACAGAGAGCACCTGGGTGTTTTCGTTAATGGTCACATTTATAACCTGAATTCATGTGATAAGCAAATACCGAACAACATGAATTCTTTTTTAAAGGATGCTGAAGTATTGATGGAACGCGCCCTGGCAATTGACGCTAAAATCAAGTCGGGAGAGATAGAACCTAAAGAAGAAGCCTTCTATGAGGTGATTGCGCCGGTGCCGCATCCATCATCCTGCCGTGACGGCTACGCCTTTCGTCAGCATGTTTCTACTGCGCGCAGGAACAGGGGCCTGGAAATGATCCCTGAATTTGACCAGTACCCTATATTTTACTTTACAAACCACAATGCTGTCAGTGGTCCCGGAGAAATAGAATGTATGCCGGATCATTTTCAGCGGCTGGACTTTGAGCTGGAGGCGGCCATCGTGATCGGGAAAAAGGGAAGGAATATTACCGCCGCTGAAGCAGACAATTATATTGCGGGTTACATGATCATGAATGACATGAGCGCGAGGACACTTCAGATGGAAGAAATGATGTTGAACCTTGGCCCTGCCAAAGGGAAGGATTTTTCTACAGTAACAGGCCCATGGCTCGTTACGCCTGACGAACTTGAGGTCTACAAAGTTGCCACCAAAGCTGGCCATACAGGGAATACCTACAATCTGAATATGACCTGCAGTGTTAACGGTAAACAGGTGTCAGCCGGTAACATGGCAGATATGGACTGGACATTTGCCGAAATTGTAGAACGTTGCGCTTATGGCACAGATATTTTGCCCGGGGATGTGATCGGCTCCGGAACAGTAGGTACGGGGTGTTTCCTGGAACTGAATGGAACAGGTTTGTTAAATGATGCAAACTACCAGCAGCAGTGGCTGCAGGAAGGTGATGTGGTAGAAATGGAGATCACCGGCCTTGGCCGTTTAAGCAATACTATCCGCAGGGCTGATTCTGACTTTTCTATATTGGCACTTAAAAAATAATACCTGAAAATAATGATTACCCTTAACGTCTCTGATCTGAGTGCTGCCCAGCTGCAAAACTATATGCATTATGCAGTTGCGCCGCGGCCTATATGTTTTGCTACTACCATTGATCATGCTGGAAATATCAATTTAAGCCCTTTCAGTTTTTTCAATATGTTCAGTACCAATCCTCCTTTGTGCATCTTTTCTCCTTCAAGAAGAGTGCGTGACAATACCACCAAACATACACTGGAAAATATCCTTGAGGTAAAGGAATGTGTGATCAATATTGTCAATTATCCGATGGTGCAGCAGATGAGCCTTGCCAGTACAGATTACGCAAAAGGCGTAAACGAGTTTGAAAAGGCGGGTTTTACCATGCAGGCCTCACAGCTGGTCAAACCGCCCCGCGTAGCGGAGGCTCCTGTGCAAATGGAATGTATCGTTCAGGAGGTGATCCATATGGGGGAGAACCCCGGTGCCGGAAACCTGGTACTGGCAGAAGTGAAGCTGATCCATATCAGGGAAGATATTCTGGATGAGGAGGGAAAGATTGACCAGGCCAGGATAGACCTGGTGGCGCGTTTGGGGGGCGATTGGTATTGCCGTGTTACACCTGAAAGTCTCTTTAAGGTGGCTAAGCCACTAACTGCACTGGGCATAGGTGTTGATGCACTGCCACATCAGGTCAGAAATTCTTATGTACTTACAGGGAACGACCTGGGTATGCTGGGTAACCTGCATGAAATTCCGTCTGAAGAGGAAATAGATATGATCAGGAATACTTTTGAGGTAAAAGAAGTACTGGATGCAACGATCGGCGATGCTGTTAACCGTCAGCGTGAATTGCATGAGCTGGCCAGGGAAATGCTCAGAAACGGCGAGGTGCTGAATGCGCTGAAAGTAGTTTTGCTGGAAAGCTGATTACCCGGGGGCATAATTTTAAAACTATAAAATACTCACTGCTCTCAACAATCTGCTGCGGTAGTAGGCATTGAGAGTGGTGACCGTTACGCCATGTGCCTTGCCTGATGTGGAATGGATAAAGTGTATCGTATCTCCTTCAATATCAGCAATGATGCCCACATGCCCCACTACCCGTCTCCTGGGGTTGGTACCCGTGAATACCAGTACGTCGCCCACTTTTGCGTTTTCCAGTTTTATGGGAGTACCGGCCACATTAAATTCAGTAGAAGATCGCGGAACGTCGAACCCGAAATTATGGAACACGTAACTTACAAAACCGGAACAATCAAATCCAATGGATGGATTGCTGCAGGCATAACGGTAGGGTACACCAATCATGGTTTTTGCAAAGCTGATCAGTTTCCCTCCGGGAGTTTGTGGTGTAAACTGGGAATTGAGTTTTTGGAGTAATTCTTTGTACTTAGCAGGCACGGTCTGTGCATTGCCGGCAGTGGCAAACAGGGCTGTAAAACAAAATAAAAGAAGTATTTTTTTCATGCTCTGCCCTAAAGATATTAAAATATTCTTCAATAGGACAAATGTCTCCAAAAAAATTATGGGGTAGTCACAGCTACAGGGAGGATCTTTCCATTAAAAAATTTATGCCCGGTAGCCGCAAAATCTGCCACGTATTTGCCCATTTCAAAGGCCATTACGGGCGACTGATACCCTGGAAATGCCTGTTCCAGCATCTCGGTCTGTGCCGAGCCCAATGCCAGGCAATTGATTTTGATACCGGTTTCTGCAAGTTCAAAGGCAAGGCATTCAGTAAGCGTGGCCAGTGCGCCTTTGCTCGTGGAATAAGCCAGAAGGCCGGGGAATTTGATACTTCCCTGGAAGCCCCCCATACTGCTGATGTTTACAATGTGGCTGCCGGCCTGCATCAGCGGCAGCAGATTTTTGATCATGTTAAAGTGACCGGTAACGTTATTCAGGAACATATTGTTCATATCCTCCGCCGTTGTTTCGGCAACAGGTTTATTGATCAGCTGCCCGGCATTATTGATCAGGATATCTATCGTTCCCAGCCGCTGCTGCAAAAAGGGGACAAGGGCGGCATAATCATCATGTACAATATCGAATTCTACAGGCAGCAATGTGCAATCCGGATTTATGCCTCTGGCAATTTCCAGCAGTTTCCTTAATTTATCGGCCGATCTTGCAATACAGACCACCTTATTTTCGGTCTTTAAGGTAAACTCTAATGCGGTCTCAAAGCCTATTCCGCTGCTTGCTCCTGTTAATACGATATTCATCCTTAGTCTTCCTCAGTAATTAGTTGTGTAACCGGGTTGGCAATTACATGCAGCCCGTCATTGATCAGTTTTTTATGGTCAGGCTCATTGGAAGCTTTCATTTCCAGGTAAATCCTGACTTCTTTTTCCAGTTCCGGGTAAGCCTCTGTATAGTGGAGTATCTCTAATATTTCAAGTGCACAAAGCCAGTCCTGGCGGTAAGCTGTTTTTAAACGTTCAAATAAACCCGGCAGCTGCTGCAGGTTATCCTGCGTTTCCCTGATCAGCCTTACGGTTTTGTAGATCTGGTGTAATGCCGCGGTGGCAGCATCGTAAACCACTTTTTCCGTCTGTTTCTCACTGATGTGGGTAATCTCCTCGTAAGCTTCTTTATCTGCCGCCCCGTTGAATACCGAGACTATTTTTTCGCCTACGGCCATATCATACGTGCCCCATTCCGGTTGAAATAGAACATTGCCGTTACTTTCTTTTACTGTACAGTTCTCAAAAGTAAGGAGAATGATTTTATCTGCGCCCCTTTTCACCGATGTTACCGTTCCTTTTACGCGGATGCCGCTTTCAAAAATCAGCTCAGCTGTTTTTCCTTCTTCAACAGTAATGGCTTTTAGTTCTGCATCACTAAAATCTTCAAGTGGTTTTACCTCATTTTTCAGTTTGCCAACGGGCGATGAAAAGCCATCTTTATGGTATATTTTGCTGTGTCCTTCCAGTTGTTTATCGCCCAGGGCAAGTGCTGAAGGGCCTGTTGTTCTGATGAAGGTCAGTTCATCCTCCCGGTCAATTCCCATATCACTGAATACCCCCGTCACCTGCAGCCCTGAACTGTAAACGGCCGTAGCAGGGTTACGGGATTCCATTGCTTTGATGATACTTTCTGTGCCGCCTTTTCTGAAGGCCATGGTGTCAGCAAATTGTTCCAGTACGTCAATCAGGTTTTGAAAGGTCTCTGTTACAAATAACTGGGGTTGTGTTTTGGTGATATCATATGCATAGTTGACCGTGTCTATCGTGTAAGGGATCTTCTTAACAGTGTCCATCATGCAGGATGCACTCTCCCCAATTGATGAAAGCAGGCCCGCGCCATATATCTTAGGGTCTGAAAGGCTGCCGATCAGTCCGTATTCCACTGTCCACCAGTGGAGGCGGCTCAGCAGGGCCATTTCTGAGGGGTCGCCCATGTTGTCTGCAATCTGCTGCAGATTTTCTTCGGCCCTGGCGATTTCATACTCGGGTACGTCTACTGCCTCCTTTAAAATTGACAGCTCGCGGATAGCCTCATACAATTCAAAATCTTTAGCTGAAAACATTGCTTTTGCGCCAATAGAACCGATATAACTCAGGTAGCTGTTGTAATCTGCATCTGCAATGATGGGTGCGTGGCCCGCTGATTCATGAATGATATCAGGAGCCGGTGTATATTCAATGTGATTGATCTGGCGGATATCTGCGGCAATGACCAGTACACGGTAAGCCTGGTATTCCATAAAGGCTGCAGGGGGTATAAAACCATCAACAGTAACCGCGCCCCACCCCAGTTTACCCAGATTGTTGTTCATGGTTTGCAGGTCCGGAATATATTCAATGCTCAGCCCTGCACGCTGCAGGCCTTTGATATAGGGATAATATGCAACATCCTTCAGATAACTGTAATTCTGGCGCATGACATACCGCCATACGGCCTGGTCTACGGATGTATATTTTTCATAGTTCTGATCCACAATGAACTGCCTCAGATGGCGGGGCAATCTTGCTACCTGCGGATTGTTAAAATCATTGAAATTGCTCATAACCAATTTATATTTGTGCGCTCTAAGATAAGCCTGCCGGCAGGCTTTCGCAAGGAAAGGGGTGCCGTTTTACTTTACGGTGATTTATTTTTTGAGCCTGAAAGAGAAGTGCGTTTGAATAAAATAACTGGCTACTGCCAATATGATGGTGGTGACCAATTTAGCGATAGAAGGGTAGAAGTTAAAGCTCTCGACCATGATCTTGATCATGGCGAAGTTGAGCATCAGGTTTGTAGTCACTACGATGGCATACCTGAACATCTGTATCCTTCCTTTAAGTTCAGACTGGGTAAATACGAGGTACTTGTTTAATGTAAAACCTATGATGAATGTTAAGGGTGCCTCAATGATCAGCGTAGCCACAGGTGCCGTAATCATTCCCGGAGGGAAAGACAAGGGGATATCCTGCTGGTGGAGCACATAATTATAGATCAGAAAGTATAAAATAATTCCGCTGGCCGTATTCGTACCGCCGGAAATAATATACCTGAAGGTATGGATTGATAACCATCGTGAAAACGGCGGGTAAAAGAAATCAATAAATCTGAGGACGGCTTTTCGCATGTTTAATATCGGGTATCCGGTAAAGGCGCGCAATTTAGGGATTGAATATCATTTCCCGAAATTATGACGTGATTAGCGGGCGGCAGGTGCCGAGATAAAATCAATAACCGCACAATACCTGTACCCCGGATGGGTTTTAATGTTCACTCCAACAAGGCTCAGGTTGTATCCGGTACCCAATATCGTTTTGCGGTGCCCTAAATCAGGCACATTTTTATCCAGCAGCAGCATACATACGTTGGCCAGCCCTTTTGAAAATCCGAAGGCCAGGTTTTCTGCCATTGCCCGCCGGGGATAAAATTTGGAGATCCTGTCCTTTACGGTCCGTCCGTCACTGGAATTATGACCCGCCTTATTATTCTTGCTCAGGTCTTTTGCATGTTGCTGCGCGATCCAGGTAAGTGTTTCATCGGGGCTGAACAGGGGCAGTCCTTTAATCTCCCGGAGGTCCTGCTCCAGCCCGCGGTAGTATTTATCCTTACGGTTTACCTTCAGAGCGTCATAATTACTGTAGCGCTGCATATCTATATTGTAGGCATTGGCAAAATCCTGGAAAAAGGTATTGAAAAATTTCTGTCCGTCTGTACGTGCGAGGTTCATATAAAAGACGATCTTTTTTTCTTCTTCGTTCAGATAATCGGTATTTCTGGCCGTATTGGCATTGTCGAGCTCTTCCTGTGTCCAGACATTATCAGCGGTATAAGACTGTGCCTTTACAGTGCCGAAGCTAAAAAAAAGCAGTAAAAAAGCAATGGGAATAAGTTTCATTTGTGGTTAGCGTCGGTATCGGGTTTTAGATCTCTATCCCTCAATAACAATAATGAGACCATTTGCTGCAGGAATAGTTTAATGCCTGTGCGCAAACAAAAAGACCTGCCGGGTTTTCCGGCAGGTCTGTATTTTATATAAGCGGATAGCTTAAGATTTCCTGAGCAGGTTTTTCCAGCTTACCCTGCTTTCGATCAGCTCATTCAGCGCTGAAATTTCTATTCTTTGCTGCTCCATGCTGTCGCGGTGGCGGATCGTTACGGTATTGTCTTCCAGTGTCTGGTGATCAATGGTGATACAGAATGGTGTTCCGATCGCATCCTGTCTGCGGTAGCGTTTTCCGATAGAGTCTTTCTCTTCATAAACCACATTATAATCCAGCATCAGGTCATCCATGATGGCCTGTGCTTTTTCCGGCAGGCCGTCTTTTTTAGTTAATGGCAGGATCGCCGCTTTGATCGGTGCCAGGCAAGGGTGTAAATGAAGGACGATACGGCTGTCCGTTTTTTCGCCCTCGCTCAGGTCCTGCTCTTCAAAAGCATTGATCATGGTAAGGAGGAACATACGGTCAAGCCCAATTGATGTTTCAATCACATAAGGGATATAATTTCCATAAGGTTTGCCGTCTTCATTCAGGTCGTTGTCAAAATATTGCATTTTCTTACCTGAGAACTCCTGGTGCTGGGTTAAATCAAAGTTGGTACGGCTATGGATACCCTCAACTTCTTTAAATCCGAACGGGAATTCAAACTCAATATCAACTGCAGCATTGGCGTAATGTGCCAGTTTCGCATGGTCATGGTATTTATATTTTGCAGGATCTGTTCCTAATGCGGTATGCCATTTCAAACGGGCTTCCTTCCAGTATGCATACCATTTCATTTCTTCGCCGGGGCGAACAAAGAACTGCATTTCCATCTGTTCAAATTCGCGCATGCGCATGATGAACTGACGGGCTATCACTTCATTCCTGAAGGCTTTTCCGATCTGTGCAATACCAAAAGGGATCTTCATCCTTCCTGATTTTTGCACATTCAGGAAGTTTACAAAGATACCCTGTGCGGTCTCCGGGCGGAGGTAAACTTCTTCGGCACCTTCAGCCATTGCGCCAAACTGGGTGCTGAACATCAGGTTAAACTGGCGTACATCGGTCCAGTTTTTTGTACCGCTTACAGGGCAGGCGATCTCATGTTCCTCAATCAGTACTTTCAGCTGGGGAAGGTTCTCCGCTTTAAGTGCTTCATCCATATCGGCCTGAAGTTTTGCTGCTTTATCTGTTTTTCCGTCTTTTTCATAACGGGCAATTTTATCTTCTAATAACTGATCAGCACGGTAACGTTTTTTTGAATCTTTATTATCGATCATGGGGTCGCTAAACCCGTCCACGTGTCCGCTGGCTTTCCATACTTTAGGGTGCATAAATATTGCGGAGTCAATCCCTACAATGTTTTCATGCATTTGTACCATAGATTTCCACCAGTAGGTTTTGATGTTGTTTTTTAACTCAGCGCCCATTTGACCGTAGTCATACACGGCACTTAATCCATCATAAATTTCGCTGCTTTGAAATACAAAACCGTATTCTTTAGCGTGGGAGATCACATTTTTAAATTGTTCGTCGTTATTCGTTTTGGCCATAATACTGCAAAGATAGAAAGTTGAGGGTAATTTTGACCGAATAAGTAAGGACTAATTATTACTTTTGAAAGGGACAGCTGTTAAAAAGGCTTTTCCCATATCAGGACAGATTAGAAATTCAGGCATTGAGTATACAGGTAGAAGGTTTATCCAAAATGTACGGCCAGCAAAAAGCGGTTGACAATATCAGTTTCAAAGCCGTTCCGGGCAAAGTACTGGGCTTTCTGGGGCCAAATGGTGCAGGTAAGTCTACCACAATGCGGATGCTGACGGGTTACCTGCAGCCAACAGCCGGCAGCGCGAACCTTGGTGGCTTTGACACTCAGCGCCAGAGCCTGGAGATGAGACGCATTCTGGGGTACCTGCCTGAAAACACCCCTCTGTACACAGATATGTATGTCCGCGAATTCCTGGCCTTTGTGGCTGAAACTTATCAACTGGAAAAACCGGGAATAAAGGTTAAGGAAGTGATCGGCCGGGTGGGGCTTGGTGATGAACAGCACAAAAAGATCTCCATGTTAAGCAAAGGATACAAACAGCGGGTAGGCCTCGCACAGGCAATCATCCATGATCCCCGGATACTCATACTTGATGAACCTACCACAGGACTGGACCCCAATCAGCTGACAGATATCCGTGAACTGATCAGAACTCTGGGTAAAGATAAAACAGTGATACTCTCTACGCATATTATGCAGGAAGTAGAGGCATTATGTGACCAGGTAGTGATCATCAGCAAGGGAAAGATCGTAGCTGATTCTTCGCTAACTGAACTTAAAACCAAACATCATACTGACTCTTTGGAAGAAATATTCAGGAGTTTAACATGTTGATATATAGCGTTTTGTTGAACAAATTTCATCTTTGGCCAACTTTTTGTTTAGGTATATGAGGGGAGGGAACCCCGCTAACTAAATAAAAAACAATTATGAAAAAGTTATTTTTACTAACCGCAATTGCCGGAATATTTGCATTCTCAAATGTTTCTGCACAAACAAAAGATCCGGCAATGTCTGGCTCTAAGATCGGAATCGGAGCAGAATTTGCTTTTCCTACCGGTAACTTTGGTGACGCCTATAAATTGGGATATGGAGGAACTTTACAGTTCCAGACGCCAATTGTAGAAAAATTGAATTTTACTGCTTCTGCTGGCTACCTTACCTTTAGAGGTGAAGATATCGCCACTGTTGGGGGAGTAACGCTAAGAAATGCAGACTTGAACGTGATCCCGGTAAAAGCAGGTATCAACTACTTCCTGGCAGAGAACATTTATGTAGGTGGTGAACTGGGTGCTGCCTTCGGTACCGGTGATAATTCAAAAACCTCCTTTGCCTATACTCCGCATATTGGAGTTGAATTTCCGGTATCTGACAAAGGATCTATTGACCTCAGCGCAAGATACGAAGAGTGGTCAACTAACTATGATGGGCCGGGTAACACCAATTTTAATTTCAAATCGAGATTTGTTGGTCTAAGACTAGCTTACAACTTCGGTTTGTAAGCCAGATCATTTGATATAGGAAAAAGGCAGTCTGGAAACAGGCTGCCTTTTTTGTTGCAGCATTCCCGCGTGGCCGGTTGTAGCGCATGTACTGCCAACCGACCTTAAAATGCAACAAAAGATCAGGCCGGGAGGGCTTTAATTTGGGTGATAACCTCCCCAAAAAGGGTGAAATTTAGCTATAAAGGCAGTATTTGGCGAAGTAATTGTTTGTAGGGCTGGAGGAGAATAAGCTCCCCTAAACTTAAATTTAAATGATGAAAAAGTTAATTTTACTGATAGCTGCAGCTGGTGTGTTCCTCTTTTCTAACGTTTCTGCACAGGAACAGGCTACTGCCACTACAACCACGTCAAGTGGACTAAAGATTGGTATAGGTGCGGATTTTGCTTTGCCAACGGGCGACATGAACGACCTGTATAAAGCAGGCTTCGGCGGAACAATACAATTCCAGATGCCTATAGTACAACAGCTGGACTTTGTTGCTTCAGCAGGATTCCTTAGTTTTAAAGGTGACGATAAGCGGCCTATTCTGATCGGGGATGTTTTTCGCGAGGTGCCCACACTTTCTGTCATTCCTGTAAAGGCAGGATTAAGGTATTTCCTGCTGGATTATCTGTATGTAGGAGCAGAAGCCGGTGCCGCGTTCAATGTAAGCAGCGATAAAAGGGTTCGCAGGCCCTTCGACGACGATTCCTCTGCTTCATTTATTTACACCCCCCATATTGGTGTAGATTTTCCTGTCGCTGACAAGGGATCAATTGACGTAAGTGCAAGATATGAATCATGGAAAGCGAGTGATGAGCCAACAAACCGTTTTGCGGCACTGAGGGTGGCTTATAATTTCGGTTTGTAAGCTGAAAAACTAAGTATTTTGTAAGCTGAAAATTAAGTATAACACAGGCAGCCTGTTTTCAGGCTGCCTTTTTTTGCTGTTTTGAGAATAGAGAATGGTTTCATTTTCCTGTAATTTATCTAACTTCGGCATCATTATCATATTTCATGTACGCAGTATTTAAACGCGAATTATTCAGTTTATTGAATTCACTGATGGCATACATCACAATTGGTGTGTTCTTATTGGTATCCGGATTACTCCTCTGGTTTTTTCCCGATACCTCTATCCTGGAATATGGTTATGCTGAACTCAATGGTTTTTTTAGTCTCGCGCCGTTCCTGTTTATATTTCTGGTTCCCGCACTCACCATGCGGTCATTTGCCGAAGAACGCAGGGAAGGGACGTATGTTTTACTGGCAAGCAGGCCGTTAACGGACTGGCAGATCATCCTGGCGAAATATTTTGCCTGTCTTACGCTGATCATATTTGCCCTGGTTCCCACCTTATTATATTATTATTCCATTACGCAGCTGGGCATGCCGAAAGGCAATATTGACGGGGGCGCTGTTACAGGTTCGTACATCGGGTTATTGCTGCTGGGCGGAGCATTTGCTGCAATAGGCATCTTTGCTTCATCCCTTACCAAAAATCAGGTCATCGCTTTTGCCGTTGCTGTGTTTCTTTCATTTATCGCCTACAGCGGATTTGACGCCCTGGGCAAGATCTTCGCTGCAGGCATCCTGGAAGATGTTTTTGTGTGGCTCAGTGTGAACGAACATTTTCAATCAATGAGCCGGGGAGTGCTGGATACGCGTGACCTCGTCTATTTTATTACTTTCATGTTATTGTTCCTCGGAATGACTAAGCTGGTGATCGGGGGTAGGAAATGGTAAATTCTGGAAACAACAATTTGCTGAAGCCAATCCTCTTCATCATCGTATTGGCGGGGCTGAATATTGCCGCCCGGTATATTTACATGCGTTTTGATTTTACCCTTGACAAAAGATTTACATTACATCCAAAGTCAAAGGAAGTCCTGGCTAAGGCCGATAAACAAATTACAGTCACCGTATTTTTAGATGGTACCCTTCCGGCAGCATTTAAAAGGCTTAAAAATGCAACCTCAGATTTGCTGAATGATTACAAGGCCAACTCTGGGCTGAAGATCAAAGTTGTATTTACGGATCCCCTCGAAGGGCTGGACCAGCAGGCGCAGGACACAGTTTTACAAAACCTGTATGCGATAGGAATAGAGCCCACCAGTCTGAATATTAAGAATGATGCCGGTTTTACCCAGAAAACAGTTTTTCCGATGGCCATAGTACAGGCGGGGGACAGGCAGGTTCCTGTTAAACTCTTACAAAATCTCGATGCCGCCGGGAACTACGAGCAAAACATCAATAACTCCATCCAGAACCTGGAATACGTTTTTACTTCGGCCATCAAAAAAGTCAGTACCGGAGAAAACCCGCGGATCGGGTTCACCGAAGGCAATGGGGAACCTGCAGATCCCTATCTGAGCGATGCGATGAAATCCCTTTCTGACAGTTATGAAGTGGGAAGGGTAGACCTGAACCTGATCAGCAAACAGGGGCTGGATAAATTGAAGGTACTGTTTATCACCAAACCCCAGAAGGAATTTTCCGAAGCCCTTAAATATAAGATCAATTATTTTGTAATGAATGGCGGCAGGATCGTATGGAGCCTGGACCAGGTGAGTGCAGACCTGGACAGCCTGAAAGGCAAGGGGCAGCAACTGGCGTTTAATAACAAGCTGAACCTGGATGATATGCTTTTTATGTACGGGGCAAGAATAAATTATAACCTGGTGGCCGATCTGAACTGCGCCGAAATACCACTGGCCATGGGCGGTGGTGGAGGGCAGCAGCGCGATATCCAAATGGCACCATGGGTATATTATCCTGTGCTGGTTCCGCAGGCTTCCGTCAGTCTCGTAAAAAACATCGACGGGATACGCACGGAATTTCTGAGTACTGTAGATACGATCGGACTGAAAGGGGTCCGCAAAACGGTGTTGCTGCAGACATCGCCCTACCACATTGAACACAATACGCCAGAGGTTTTATCCTTACAAAGTATTGCTGACGCACCGGATCAGCGGCTCTATCTGCACCCGCCAAAAAATGCGGCAGTATTGCTGGAAGGATCCTTTCCTTCAGTATTTTTAAACAGGCAGGTGCCTGCCGGAATTACAGAAAATTTCAGCAGCGGGCCACTGAGCAAACCCACCAAAATGATCGTCATCGGAGATGGTGATATCTTCAGAAATCAGGTGAGCGGACGTGACGGTTCTGTTTTTCCCCTCGGATTTGACCGTTATACACAAAGAAATTTCGGAAATAAGGCCCTCCTTTTAAATATTGCAGATTACTTGTCTTCAGATGATAACCTGATTGATTTGCGCAATAAAGAGGTCAGGGTCAGGCTGCTGGATAAACAATTGCTGCGGGCAGAGAAGTCTGAATGGCAACTGATCAATCTGATTTTGCCCTTATTACTGTTAATATCGTTCGCAATTTTTCAACATTATTACCGCAAGTATAAGTATACAAGGTAATTTTTATATTTTTGAGAATTGACCAGATCATAATTATGAGATTTATTGTATCCACATCAACACTTTTAAAACATTTACAAACAGTTAATGGTGCTTCAAGCAGCAGTACTGTTTTGCCGATACTGGAAAATTTCCTTTTCGAGATTAAAGATGGTAGCCTGACTATTTCTGCAACAGATCTGCAGACCAGTATGACCACATCTTTACCAGTGGAGTCTAAAGAGGGCGGAAAAGTAGCTGTACCGGCAAGGATTTTATTAGATACTTTAAAGACACTGCCTGATCAGCCGATTTCATTCAATATTGATGATTCTTCGTTTTCAATAGAGATCAGCGCAGGTGATGGAAAGTATAAGCTGAGTGGAGAAAATGGAGATGATTTTCCTAAGATCCCTACAGTGGAGAATGCCTCTTCGGTAAACCTCCCTGCTTCGGTGTTAACAGAGGCGATCACCAAAACCATCTTTGCAGTAAGCAGTGACGAACTCAGACCGGCAATGACAGGCGTTTTTTGCCAGTTATCTGATCAGTTCATCACATTTGTGGCTACTGATGCACATAAACTGGTAAGATACAGACGTATGGACAGTAAAGCTGATAAAACGGCCTCATTCATCCTGCCAAAAAAGGCACTGACTTTACTGAAGGCAGCTTTGCCTTCAACTGACATCAATGTTTCTGTAGATTATAACGCTACCAGCGCATTCTTTAAATTTGAGAATATCAACCTGGTTTGCCGTTTAATTGATGAGCGTTACCCTGATTATGAAGCAGTAATTCCTGCTAACAATCCTAATAAACTGATTATTGACCGGGCCCTCTTCCTGAATACTTTACGCCGTGTGGTTATTTTTGCTAACAAAACTACCCATCAGGTAAGATTAAAGATCAACGGAAGTGAATTAAACATCTCTTCTGAAGACCTCGATTTCGCAAATGAAGCACATGAGCGTTTGAGCTGCCAGTATGAAGGTGAAGATCTTGAAATTGGCTTTAACGCACGTTTCCTGATTGAAATGCTGAGTAACCTGGGAGGCGAGGAAGTAACGCTGGAACTGTCTACACCGAACCGTGCAGGCTTACTGATCCCTCAGACGAATGACGAAAATGAAGACGTGCTGATGCTGGTTATGCCTGTCATGCTGAATAACTATAACTAATAAAAAAGATACTACCTTTGAACGTCATTATGCAAGACTCAATTATTCTTTCGTAATGACGTTTTTTTATAAGCAAGATACTACCTATGGACATCATTAATCAGCTCATACAATTTATTCTGCACACAGATGTAGAACTAGTTAAACTCGTAAGTAGTTACCAGACCTGGACCTACCTTATTTTATTTCTTGTCATCTTTGCCGAAACCGGATTTGTGGTAACGCCCTTTTTACCGGGTGACTCCATGCTGTTTGCTGTGGGCGCGCTGATCGCAAAAGGCGGAACCGGTCTGGATATCTGGTTGATGTTCTTTCTTTTAACTGCCGCAGGTATATTAGGCAATAGCCTCAATTACCGGCTGGGAATGTTTTTCGGTGTTCAGGTTTTCAAAGAGAACAATAAGATACTGAAGCTTGAATATTACAATAAATCGCACATGTTCTTTGAAAAACATGGGGGCAAGGCCATCATATTCAGCCGTTTCTTACCGATCATCAGGACTATTGCTCCATTTGTTGCCGGGGTGGCAAGAATGCCCTTCGGTAAATTCACCTATTTTAATGTACTTGGTGGAGTAGCCTGGATCGCAACATTGCTTTTTGCAGGTTTTTTAATGGGTCAGATCCCCATTATCAAAAACAACTTCTCGGCAGTTATCGCGTTCATCGCTATCGTTACTTTTGCACCTGTAGTTTTTGCAGCGGTAAAATCTATGTTCAAAAGTAAAGAGGTTATTTAACCCCGGGCATGTTTTCAAGCGTTGGCTGGCCAGCGTCAACCCAGGCGGAGTACCAGTAGGAACCCACTGCCAGAATTGCCGCACGCATCTGTTTCTCCACCATATGGTTTAACCGGTTATGGTATTCATTTGAGTATTCAAATGAATACTGTTTTGTTACCTGTCCGTTTCGTTTGGTATAGCCATATTTGCGATAGGAAGGAAAACTTTGGTTCAGATCAGCCTCTACTTTTAGCGTACTGTCAGCGAGACTGTGTGTATGTCCAATGATCTTCCAGGCTTCTTTGAGCGGGTCCTGAACATAAACAGCCCTCCCCACCAGGAAATTGTACTTTTCTGAGAACAGTTCCGGCAGGCGGCTTTCCCAGAAGCCATGAATGCCTTTCTGATTGCTGAGTTGCCCGTCGTGATTTTCGCTGGTATGCAAAGGAACGTGGGCATCACTGAGATAATGCCCCAGGTAGGTGGAGTTGATGAGTATCCTGATGGAATCCCTTTTTTTAAAAGCATTGACCAGCTTATAATAGCTGCGCTGGATTTGCCAGGGAAGAATACCGTTTTTATATAACTTGTTTCTTCCGTACCGTTTAACTGCGTCTTCCCATTTTCGGGGGATACTGTCTACTGCCGCTTCATATACTTCGATATCCAGGTAATGCCCCGGTGCTTCTGCCGTATCGGCGTAACGGCGTTTGTCCGGATCGGCAGCATGGTCGGTGATATAGTCTATGTTGTGCTTATAGAACCTGGTCATTCCCGCAGGAACGGTGAAAACAGCCAGGTGATTGATCCGCATGTGGGCAAAGAAACCCCAGGAGCAGGTGAGGAGCGCGGTTCCCAAAAGCATTAAGCAAATGAAAGTTTTTTTCATTTGCTTAAACTAATGCCGGGAGCTCATATGTTGGTAATTAATCTATCTTTTTTCCTTTCATGGCCTGTGCAACAGCCTCATCCATTAAGCGTTCCGCGAAAGGACGGGTGAACTCGTTCAGCTCAGCAGATTTTTTGAGGATGCTGTCCTTATCACCTGAAAGCAGCACCTGTTTCAGCGCCTCGATCTGCAGTTTGGTCTCATTCAGTTCCATCGAATTCAGCAGGTATTTATTCCTGCCGATGAACTGCTCTGCAGTATATAAAAGCTGTTCGCCTTCCGTTCTGGCTTCGATCAGCATTCTTTGTGTTATATCTGATTCGGCATGGGTAACGCTGTCTGTGAGCATTTTTTCTACATGATCATCTGTAAGGCCATAACTTGGCCTGATATCTATTTCCTGTTTTACACCGGAACGCAGTTCAGTAGCCTGGACGGTTAAGATCCCGTCTGCATTCAGGGCAAAGTTGATATGAACTTTAGGGAGTGCAGCGGGCATAGGAGGAATGCCCCTCAGCTCAAACTCGGCAAGTTTTCGGTTTTCCTTTACAAGGTCCCGCTCTCCCTGGAATACGGAGATTTTCATGTTTACCTGGCCATCTACAGAGGTAGTGTATTGCCTGCCCCCTTTGGTGGGTACTTTGGCATTTCTGGGGATGATCACATCCATCAGTCCGCCCATGGTTTCAATTCCCAGTGAGAGAGGTGTTACATCCAGCAAAAGGATATCCGAACGGTTACCCGCAAGTATATCGGCCTGTATGGCTGCGCCAAGGGCAACCACTTCGTCAGGATTGATATGGTCATGTGGCGGGCGGCTAAAGAATGCGGCTACCTGTGCTTTCACATAGGGTGTGCGGGTAGAACCACCAACCATTACCACTTCATCAATATCATTAATGGTTAATTTTGCATCTGCTAATGCCTGTTTGCATGAATTCAGCGTCTCGTCAACCCTGGTGGCAATCAGTTGTTCAAAAGTTTGCCTATCCAGCGTACACCAGATATCGCCTATTTTTTCGTTAAAAAGGTTCTGGCTGCTCAGGGCTTTTTTGGCTTCCTCAGCCTTAAGGCGCAGCTGCTGCATCAGAACGTTGTCAGTTTTTAGGGCTGCGGCGTCCAGTTTGTTATTTTCAATCCAGTAGTGAACAATTGCACGGTCAAAATCATCCCCGCCAAGGAAGGTATTTCCATTGGTGGACAGGACTTCAAATATGCCGTTCTGAATAGCAAGGATGGAAACGTCAAATGTCCCTCCGCCAAGATCATACACAGCAATCGTTTTTTGTTCGGCAGGGTCCAGGCCGATGCCATAAGCCAGACTTGCCGCGGTAGGTTCGTTGACTATCCGCAATACATCCAGTCCGGCTAATTTACCTGCGTCCCTTGTAGCCTGCCGCTGGCTGTCGTTGAAATAGGCAGGTACAGTGATTACAGCCCTGTTCACAGGGGTTTTCAATGCATGTTCTGCCCTTTTTCTCAATTCTTTTAAGATCTCGGCCGACAGTTCAATGGGAGTATAAAATTTATCGCCGGCTTGTATCTTTACCAGTGAATCGTTATTGTCATCAATCAGTTTATAGGAAAACGTATCCTGTTTTTCAGCAACATCCTTATAGGAGCGGCCGAGCAGGCGTTTTACTGAAAATATAGTGTTTGCCGGATCAGTGATCAGGAATTCCCTGGCTTCATTTCCCACCAGTGGAACACCGGCAGCATTGAAATGCACGATTGAAGGAACCAGGAGGCCTTTGCCTGTATCATTGATCACTTTCGGGTTTTTGTCAGGATCAATAAAAGCAACAAGGCTGTTGGTTGTTCCTAAATCAATACCTACAATGATCTCTGGTTGCTGTAATGTACCTGTAGCCAGGTTAATCGATATCTTTGCCATAAGGGCAAATTTAGGAATGTTTTGATGTTCTTTTGTTTTAAGGTTGTAATGTTTTGCCCGGCTTTGCCTGCATTTCCTGTTTGTGCAGGTTAAACACCCATAATACAATGTCCTGGTAGCTGTCAGTGCCCTTTTTCTGATTATTGATCTTCAGGAATTTATCTAAAGCAGTGCCCATATAGGCAGACATATCCCCGTTGTATTGCCTCCAGAACTCCTGTTCTTCCTTAAAATCAGCCAGTGTACCCGGGTTGATCTTTTTCATCAGCTGCGCAAAGTCTTCGGGTTGCTTCATCCTGATCTCGAAGAGCACACTCCTCAGGATGTTGTAATAGCCTGAATACCGGAAATTCACATCAGTACTGTTGATGCTCACCAGGTAGCCGATCAGGTTGGCTTCATCCTCACGTGCAATGCCCAGGGTGTGTGATATTTCATGAGCGGTAACAAAGGGGAGGTCCATATAAGGAAGCCTCATATTCACATTTGCTTCGCCCGAGAGCGGGCAGTAATAGCCCTCAATACCTGTTTTACTAACCAGCCAGCTGAACATCACCGGTTTCACTGAGGGACTGCGGTAGCGGAAAAAAGGGTTTAGTAATGCCAGCTTGCCATATGCAGAGGCAGACTGGTCTTTCAGTTCTGAAACGGTGTATTTCTTTTTTTTGCGTTCTCCTTCTGCTGCATTTACCTTTTTGACCAGGAAGCCGCCCAGCTCCACCAGGTCTTTTGTGGTATACACCTTATCGCTGATGCCCAGCCGCGCCGAAATGGAAGGGCGGGAATAATTTAAACCCCATAATACCTTGAATGTGATATAGAGGATCAGTGAGAAATTGACAAACTGCAGTAACATCGTAAAAAGAGTTGTCTGATCCAACTGCCTGCCTGCCGCCCGTCTGAGCACTTTAAATACTGACCAGAGGCAGAATATGATCAATAACCCATACAGGAAGTCGCCCAGTGCAAAAGGGACAAGCCTGCTGATAAAACGCTGTGCCACCGAAGAAAACTGGTAAAATCCGTCCGAATAGAGATATTCCACCGCCCTGCTGCTCAGCCCGAAAAGGAAGATCAGCAGGGCGATGCTGAACAGTATGCCCAGCTGCCGGAGTTTTTTTCGGATCGCGGGATGCATCTATCTGTTGAAAGCTAGTCTTTTTCCTGTTTCATTGGTCATGAACTTGCCTTTCTGGTAAGCCAGGTTGCCGGAGATGAAGGTATGTGTGATGTCTGCCTGGAAGGTTTGTCCTTCGAAAGGCGACCATCCGCATTTGTACAGGATATTGGCTTTCGTCACCTTAACCGGGTCATTCAGTGCCACCAGGACAAGATCGGCCCAGTAACCTTCCCTGATGAACCCGCGTCTGTCAATCTGGAAGCAGGTAGCCACATTGTGCGCTGTCTTTTCCACGATCTGTTCAAGCGTGAGTTTGCCCTGGTGATACATCTCCAGTAAAGCCGGTAAAGCATGCTGTACCAGCGGGCCGCCTGAAGGCGCCTGTAAATAGGGCTGTGCTTTTTCTTCTATGGTGTGCGGGGCATGGTCTGTAGCGATAATATCGATATGTCCGTCCAGTACGCCTTTGAGAATGGCTTCCTTGTCGGCCAGTGTTTTTACGGCCGGGTTCCATTTGATCAGGTTTCCTTTTTCGGCATAATCCCTGTCGTCAAACCAGAGGTGGTGTACACAGGCTTCAGCCGTGATCCTTTTGTCCTTTAAAGGGGTAACAGCATCAAAAATCCCTACTTCCATTGCGGTGGAGATATGGAGGATATGAAGGCGGGTATTGTATTTTTTTGCCAGGGATATTGCCAGGGAAGAGGAAGTATAACAGGCTTCTGCGGAGCGGATGAGCGGATGCATCTCTATCGTGATGTTGTCGCCGTATCTTTCTTTAAAGGTTGCCATATTCCGCCGGATGGTCAGTTCGTCTTCGCAATGGGTGGCTACCAGCATCGGTGCCTGGCTGAAAATGTGTTCAAGCACCTGCTCATTGTCTACCAGCATATTCCCTGTGGAGGAGCCCATAAATACTTTGATTCCGCAAACATTGGCCGGATCAGTTTTTAGAACCTCTTCAATGTTATTGTTGGAAGCGCCCATGAAAAACGAATAGTTGGCGAGCGACATCTCCGAAGCGATGGCGTATTTATCTGCCAGCAGTTCCTGCGTTAACGTATTGGGAACGGTGTTGGGCATCTCCATGAAAGATGTGATTCCGCCGGCAACGGCAGCCATGCTTTCGGTAAAGATATCTGCTTTATGGGTCAGGCCCGGTTCGCGGAAATGCACCTGGTCATCAATCATACCGGGCAGCAGGTGGAGGCCATCTGCATTGATCTCCTGATCTGCTTTCCTGCTGATCAGCGGGCTGATTTCATCAATAAATCCGTCTTTGATATAGACATCCGCAACAACTGTTTTGCCTTCGTTGACAAGGGTTGCGCCTTTAATAAGGATGGTTTTCATATTGTCAAATCTATGAACTTTTTAAACAAATGTCTGGGTGGCATGTGGATTAAATGACATGATCCTGCATGATTACACTAACTGGAACCATGAGATTTTATTTGTTTATATATTATTGAGTTGAAATTAATTATATAGAAATAAACAGCTAATATTTGGTTTTTAATATTTCATAATAATTATTATGTTTGTCTTGTGATTTAATTTAAATGGTAAGATGGACAGCGAACGGTATAAAGATGTGCGGTCATCAATAGACAATTCTGAGTATAAATTTATTAGTGAAGGTAAAGATGGGCTTATTGAGAAGGTTGTACAATATAAAATATTCGATGAGGCCTTACCGGATCTCTATAATCTGGGGTTTGGCCATCTTCATGAGAATGGAAAGTCCATAGATGATACGGTACGGGCCGATAACGGGGATATGATGAAGATCTTATCAACAGTAGCTTTTACCGTGAATGATTTTGTCAAACATTATCCGAAAAAGCGGATTTATATCAGAGGCTCCGATCCGGTGAGAACAAGAGTTTACCAGATGGCGATAAGTAAATACTATGGTGAGATTTCAAAAGAGTATAAAATATATGGACATCTTTTAGAGCACATGGCCGAAGGTTCAGAAGGCAAATATCACCTTGAACCATTTCAGAAAAACAAGAATTATTTTGGTTTTTTAGTTGTAAGGAAATAATTTTATAAACTAACTCATATGAAAAAAAGTAAAGTTACAATAGGTACAAAGTCTGCAGTTAAGATTGATAAAAGTCTGAATAAGCTGAAACACATCAATCTGTTTGAAAAGAAATTTTTGGAATCTAAGGCTGCTTTGTTAGCCACTAATCTTACGCTGATCAGCAGTTGACAAGTGAGTAGGTTTGCAACGCCGCAAACCTACTTTAAGATCTCCCGGATTTTGAAAACAGCTTCAGTGGTGTTTTTACGCTTAGCTAATATAGATTATAGTATATTTGCAAAATGTCGAAAACATTCGAAGAGTTTAACCTGAACAGGCAGATTTTAAATGCTGTTGCTGATGCAGGGTTTACAGTTGCTACTCCAATACAAGAAAAAGCAATTGCACCGGTTTTATCCGGCCAGGATATTTTTGGTATCGCTGAAACGGGAACCGGTAAAACGGCGGCTTATGTGCTGCCGATATTGATGCAGTTAAAATATGCACAGGGTGATGCTGCACGGGCACTGATCCTGGCACCAACACGCGAGCTGGCTATGCAGATCGCTGAACATGTAAAAATATTTTCAAAATATACAGACCTCCGGTCAGTTGTTATATTCGGCGGAATCGGTCCGAAAACGCAGATCGAACAGATCAAAGCCGGTGTGGATATTATTATTGCTACCCCCGGACGTTTCCTGGATATCTACCTTTCAGGGCATATCAACACCCAGTACCTGAAATTCCTGGTGCTGGATGAAGCAGATAAAATGATGGACATGGGTTTTATCGGCTCTATCCACAGGATACTGGAAGTTGTACCGCGAAGAAGGCAGAATCTGCTGTTTTCTGCAACAATGAGCGAACTGGTACACAAAATTGCAGGTGATTTTCTAAAAAACCCTACCATCATAGAAGTAGGGGAGCAGGCCACTCCTGCACAAACCGTTACACAGGTTCTGTATGAGGTGCCAAACTTTAAAACCAAGATCAACCTGCTGCAGCACCTGCTGAAAAATGATGTCGATTTTAAAAGACTGATGATCTTCTGCAAAACCAAAACTGTAGCAGATAATATTTTCAGTTTCATCGAACGGCGGTTTGGCCCCGAAGCCGTCAGGGTAATTCACGCCAATAAGGGACAAAATACCCGGATCAATTCGATCGCCGCTTTCAAAGAAGGAAACCTGCGCGTACTGGTAGCCACAGATGTAGCCTCAAGGGGAATTGACGTTGCTGAAGTCAGCCACGTGATCAACTTCGATGTGCCGATCATCATTGAAGATTACGTACACCGTATCGGCCGTACAGGAAGAGCCTACGCAAAAGGCGATGCACTGACTTTCTGCACAGAAGCGGAAAAGTATTACATCAGGAAGATTGAAAAACTGATGCGCCAGAGTATTCCTGTGGTTCCCCTGCCGGAAGAAGTTTTTGTAGAAGAAACACCCTATGAAGAGCGCCAGTATATTGCCAGGGAGATCGATACCCAGAAGCGGAAAGACGATCCTGATTTTAAAGGGGCTTTTCATGAGAAAAAACACGCTGCTGCAATAGCCGCCTCGGCTGCAGCTGCTGCCAAAAAGAAAACCGATAAAACACCGGCCTGGAAAAAGAGGAAATTCAAAAAATCGTAAGCTTGAAACTAACGCCTTTAAATATTGTGACCTCAGGCTGCCTGGTAGTGGCGCTGCTGATGCTGTTTAGTCCCGGCGAACAGCTTCCGGTACAAAAAGGTGTGAACGGGCTGCTTACCGGGCTTTGTTTTTTAGCTGCAATTATTGCTTTCATTTCAGACTTGATTTTCCGGAAGTTCATACCTTTGCTGCGGAACTTATGGGTGGTAGAATGTGCTTTTATCGTATTTACCATAGTTTTAATGGTGATCTTAAAGATCACTGTTGCTTAAATTTCTTAAAATAAAACGCTTAAATAACCCGGGCTTGCAAGCTCCTGAATACAAAAATTAATGAAAACAGCAGAAATTAAAATAACAGTTGAGTTAGATGACAACAATGTACCAGAGAACCTGATGTGGGAATCTACAGATGCAGAAACACAGGAGAAAGTTCCGGTAAAATCAATGATGCTTGCCCTGTGGGACCACAACTATAAAAACTCCATGCGCATAGACCTCTGGACTAAAGATATGCCCGTTGATGAAATGAAAAGGTTTTTCTACGAAACCCTGCAGACCATGGGAGATAGCTTTCTGAAAGCAACAGGTGAAAAGCTGATCATTGAAGACCTGCGCGATTACTGTGCACATTTTGCTGATAAAATGGGAATAGACATGGGTAAGTAACCCCTCCCATTCTTTTCAAAGAAATCAGGATTTCAGCAATGGAATCCTTTTTTATTTTAGGCCACCCGGGGCAGGTAAAATAAATTCTAATTCCTTATAGGACCTTTTGAATAAACGGTTGTCATGAACATGAAAACCGGAAAAACAATAAGGTCTCATGTTCAAACTCTTCTCTTCAAAACGTAAAAAGATACAGTACGGCTGGTTTGGCAATTATACCTCCTGGGAAGATGCAGCAGCAGTAGCAGGGGGTTATGATTCCGCTAATATCCTCGGGATCACCAGGGACGCATTGCTTCAGGTAAAAAACGGAACCGCTGTATACGAGCGGGATTCTGTGCTTTTTGCCGAAAAAGAATACCCATTCCCCTTAATTTCGTGCCTGCTTCGCAGCGCTGCATTGCTTAAGCGCCCGCTTCATATCCTTGATTTTGGTGGCTCCCTCGGAAGTACATACTACCAGGTTAAAGACTTCATTGACAACGAAAGCTGTGCCAGCTGGAATATTGTTGAGCAGGAACACTATGTAAATTGTGGGAAGGAGAATTTTGAAGATGACCACCTGAAATTCTACTTCTCCATCGAAGACTGCCTGCAGGAGAAAAAAATTGATCTCATCCTGGTGTCCAGCTCAGCCCAATACCTGCCGGCGCCTCATCAGTTTCTGGAAAAGCTTGCTGGTTATAACCCTGATTTTATCGTGTTTGACCGTACTGCATTTCATAACGGCGCGCAGGACAGGATCACCCTGCAAACCGTACCGCCGGAAATCTACGAAGCTTCCTATCCATCCTGGTTTTTCAATGCAGAAGGTTTTCTAAGCCATTTCAGTGCAAACTACAGGATCATATGTGAACTGCCGCCTTACGTAAAAGACGAATCAGTCATGTTCATCGACAATCAGCCTCTTGGCTTCAATAAAGGATTTTACCTCATTAATCAATCTCTGCATGCTTAAATTTTGTACTTTATTTAACACTACCTACCTCACACGCGGATTAGCCATGTACAATTCGCTAAAGCAACAATGCGAAAGCTTTCATCTGTATATCTTCGCTTTTGATTGCAACAGTTATGAGCTGCTGTCGGCAATGGAACTTGAGCATGTAACGGTCATCAGCCTGCAGGCCTTTGAAAACGAAAGGTTACTGGCTGTGAAGGACGGGCGTACGGCCGGAGAATATTGCTGGACCTGCGCTTCTTCGACAATCAAATATTGTATCGAAGAATTTAATCTGGACCATTGCACTTATGTTGATGCAGATCTGCTTTTCTTTAGTGATCCCGCTGTGCTGGTTGCAGAGATGGGTGAGAAATCGGTTCTGATTACTGAGCACAGGTATACTCCCGGGTACGACCAGACAGCAACGAGCGGAATTTACTGCGTGCAGTTTGTTACTTTCAAAAGTAGTGCCGCCGGAATGGAAGTGCTGAACTGGTGGGTGGATGCCTGCATCGACTGGTGTTTCAACAGGATGGAAGACAATAAATTCGGAGATCAGAAATACCTTGATGACTGGCTTACCCGTTTTGACTGTGTGCATGTGCTGCAGCACCTGGGTGGTGGCGTAGCCCCCTGGAATGTTCAGCAATATAACTTCATGTACAGCGGAAAACAAATAATGGGTACTGAGCTTGCATCAGGCAGTAACTTTGATCTTGTGTTTTATCATTTTCATGATTTCCATTATCTCAAGGGAGAGAATTATTGTTTGTCAAGCCCGCAGTACGTACTGGACCGTAATTCCGTTAAACATATTTATAAACCTTACGCCCGGGCACTTACCGCAGCCAAAGCACAGATATTTGAGCAGAACAGGGAAATTGCCGCGCATGAACTGATAGGAGATATCAGCTGGATTACCGCTGTAATTGGTCGTTCAATTTTATTTTTTTTGCGTGGCTATTACAAAAATTTCTACCGTCAGCGAACGGTTGAATATGGAGTTGTAAGTGTAAAAATGTTCAACATCTTCTAAACTCTATTTAGTAATTTAGCCTTTTGTTTTTAAGTAAATGAGGTTGAAAAAGAATAGGTTTTATGTTCTCCCCGGTGTGCTTTTGATACTTTTCTGCATATTATCATGTAAAAAGCAGCAGCCCGCAGAGGATGCCAGAATTGAACCACCTGTCAGGACATATATAGTTACAGCTAGGATAGATAAAAAAGGGACAAATTCAACTTCTGAAGGCACCGGAGTGTTGAAAGGATCTTACGATGAACAAAGTAAATTATTTATATATTCGGTTGAATATAAGGATATTAATCCCTTTTTAATTACGTTGCGAAGTGGCGTTAAAGGCACAGTAGGCGAACTGATCAAAGAAATTTATAAAAATGGAGGTACTGTTGAAGTAAAACAACCTATAGGCGGATCTTTGAAACTGACGCCTTTACAAGAGAGAAACCTGCTCAAAGGATTATGGTTTGTAGCGATAGGCACGGGAACAACCGCACCTGAGATATCCGGTAGCGTCACCTTGAAGCAGCAATGACCGGAATGAGCAATAAAGAGCAGGAAATTGTAAATGCAATAAGGAACCGTGAGAAAAGTGTATTTGAGTCTTTATATAAGGAATATTACAAGGCGTTATTTGCGGTTGCCTTCCGTTACGTACGGTATGCTCCCGCCGCTGAAGAAATTGTGCATGATGTATTTTTAATGATCTGGAAAAAAGCAGACCAGGTAAATATTCAATATTCAATAAAAAGTTATCTGTACAAAGCAGTTGTCAATTCATCACTCAACTTTATCAAAAAAGAAAAAAATGAGAATGAGAAACAAGCAGCTTATATGAAGATCAATACGACTAATAGATTGGAAAATGATGAAACTGAACGGCAGGAAGCTTTGTTAACCAGCGTAGAAAATGCAATTGATATCTTACCTCCGAAATGCAGGGAGGTGATGTATTTAAGTCGTTTTGGGAAATTGAAACAACAGGAGATTGCTGATCAGATGCAGATATCGGTGAAAACCGTTAAAAACCATCTGACTTACGGTTTCCACAAAATACGCGAACACCTGGGCAACCAGAACACGCAATTATGGCTGGCCGCATTTATCTTATTTAAATACCTGCGGCACTAAAAATAACAGAAATGGAAGAGTTTGACACCAATGAAGAATTTATCTACTCACTGATCATTGATGAGCTGGATGAGCAGATCAGCCCGGATAAAAAGCAGTTGCTTGACAACTGGCGCGCGCTGAATCCCGCCAATGAGAGCACCTACCATGAATTTGTCAGGATTCAGCAGCATATAGACAAGTTGTACGAAATGCAGGCTTATACCCCTGAGGAATCATGGGGCACACTGGATAAAAAGATAGATCAGCTGGGCCTCCACAAGCCATTCATCAGCAAAAACCTGAGGACCTGGTTAAGTGTTGCTGCATCCATATCACTGCTCTTTTCTATAGGTTATTATTTTATTGACCACACCAAATATATTGTGGTTGCAAATGCGCCAAATGCCGCTGTAAAAACGGTCTTCCTTCCTGACGGTACACAACTGGACCTGAATGCGGGTGCTTCGGTCAGGTACATTGGCAGGGATTTCAATACAGACCGTGTGCTAGAATTACTGGATGGTGAAGTTTTTGTAAAGGTAAAACATGATGACCGGTACCCTTTTGTGGTAGACCTGGACAAATTGGAGGCCAGGGATATTGGTACAAGCTTCAATATCATTAAGGATCAGCGAAACATTACACTTACCGTTGAAGAAGGAAAAGTAGCGTTAAAGAAAAACTCTGACAGCCAGTCCATTCTGCTGACCGGCGGAACGACAGCCCGTTATTCCTCCCTGACAGGGGAGTTGACTGCCGAAAAAAACAAGGATGCAAATTATAAAGCCTGGGCAGACAAGGACTTTGTTTTTGTGGAAACTCCGCTGAAAGAAGTGACCAGGCAGCTGAGTAAAGTTTACCATACACCGATCTCTGTCAGTGGAAACGAGCTGAAAAGGAAAAAACTTACTGCCCACCTACATTACCAGACACCAGATAGTGCCTTAAACGTTATTGCTGCTACTTTACAATGTAAACTAACGAATTCAAAGGGAGGCTATATCTTATCCGACAATTAAGGATATGCTGAAGAATGTGATCGCATTCCTTTTATTTTTTGCGATACTGCAGGCAAATGAACTTCATGCACAGCAATCCAGCCCCCTGGATAAGCAGGTCAGTATTCACCTGCCGCCGGATTCTATGATCAATGTGTTATTGAAACTGCAGAAAAAGACCGGGGCCAGCTTCTCCTTTAATCCTGATCTCTTGCGAAAATACAGGATAAACGATATCACTGTAGTGAGGACCCCTTTGGGAACAGTGCTGCAAAAAATCTTCAGCGGCACGTTTTTAACTTTTGCCCTCGTTGGTAATGATATCGTGATTACTGAGGTTAAACCCGAAAAACGAACGGTGCATGGCCATGTGTCTGACCGCTCCAATGGCGAGGTGCTGATTGGCGCAACAGTATTTATCCCCGAATTGAAGGTGGGCGTACTGACCAACCAATACGGCTTTTATGCGTTAAATATCCCTGAAGGAAATTACGAACTGCACATCTCAAACCTGGGCTACCAGACCAAAAGAATTCCCCTGAACCTCACTGAGGATGACCAGATCGAAGTTGAGCTTGCAGTAGAAGCCAATAATCTGCCTGAGGTAACCATTAAACAGCCTGTTACACCAGATCCCCTGCTGCTGAACGAACAAAACTTTACGCCCAGGCAGCTAAACCGCATTGCTTATTACGCAGGTGAATCTGATGCCGTGAAAGCACTGCAAATGCAAAATGGCATCAAAGCCATTTCTGAAGGCAGCTCCGGCTTATTTATCAGAGGTGGCAATTCTGATCAGAACCTGATTTTGCTGGATGAAGCCGTAATTTACAATCCCTCACACCTGTATGGCCTGGTATCTGTCTTTAATCCTGATGCGATCAATAACGTGCAGGTCTATAAAGATTTTATCCCCGCTAACTATGGGGGCAGGCTTTCTTCAGTGATTGAAAACCGCATGGCGGAGGGCAATAACAAGGAGTTCCATGTCAATGGCGGCATCAGCCTGATGTCTGCCAGGATTTCCGCTGAAGGCCCAATCGAAAAGGACAAAAGCTCTTTCATTATCGCCTTCAGAAGAAGTCTGCTCGATGTTTTTCATAGCCGCTTTAAGCTGTTTAATCCAAGCTCTGTTTATTATGATATCAATGCCAAGGCCAACTATAAACTGGACACCAGGAACAACCTCTACTATTCAGTTTATGGCGGGGAAGACCACCTGTTGTCTGATAATTCTTTTGCCAATAACTGGGGCAATATTACCTCCACCTTACGCTGGAACCACCTGTTCAACTCAAGGGTGTTTATGAATCTTTCGGCTATATACAGCAATTACAGTAACCTGCTGGACCTCAATGCAGATACACTTTCCAAAAAAAGCCAATGGAGGACGGGCGTGAAAGACCTCACCTTAAAGGCAGACTATACCTATTACAACACGCCTGAAAATCTGATCAAATTTGGTGCGATCAGCACTTACCACCGGTTTATTCCGGGTGAGACAAACAAATCAGTAAGCGATGAGTTCAATATTGCCAAAGACCGGTCCCTGGAATCTGCCCTTTATTACAATCAGCAAATCTCCATGGGTAAACATTTTGAATTGACTTACGGATTGCGGATAGGCCTTTTCAAAAATGCAGAAGAGCGGCTGGATATTTTTGATCAGGCAGGGAACCGCGTAAAACAGGATGACCACCAGACATTTTTAAACCCCGAGCCCAGGTTAAACCTGAGTTACCTCCTGGCCTCCAAACAGCGTTTCTCCGTTACCTACAACAGGAGTTACCAGTATTTGCAGCTGATACAGAACAGTACACTTGCATTTTCTTCGCTGGAGCCATGGATACCGGCATCAGCAACGATCAAGCCCCAGCACATTGATTATTTCTCCGGCGGATACTGGTATGCACAGGAAAAGTTTTCATTTTCGGTGAATGCCTATCTGAAAAGCTTATCTCACCAGCTTGATCTGGCAGGCCATGCGCAGATCATCCAGAACCCTGCTATCAGAAATCAGCTGGAAGAAGGTTCCTCAAAAGCTTCCGGTATCGAGGCGGAAATTAAAACCACAGGAGCAAAGTTCAGTGCCACCCTGGCTTATACTTATGCAAGAGTTTTCCGTACCATACCGGGAATAAATGATGGGAAAAGATTTGCTGCCAATTATGATATCCCCCATGAGGTAAAGGCTACTGTCACATACAGTTTTACCAAAAGGCTTTCTGTGCAGTCTTTTTTTACCTATTCCACCGGAAGGCCATTGACACTTCCGACAGGTTATTACCAGCATGACGGTATCAATGTACCTATATTTGAAGGACGGAATACATCAAGGTTCCCGGATTTCAGCAGGCTGGATATTTCCGGGCAGTACCAGATTACCTCACGGTTATCAAAAAAACGAACGCTCAACAGCACGCTTTCTGTAGGTACTTATAACCTCTATAACCGGAAGAACCCTTTATACTACCACTTGAGTACAGATTCAACCCAGCCGCAAAAAAGTACGCTTGAATATGCTTTTGGTTTCTACCCATGGCTTGCTTACAGCTTTAAAATTTAATATGAGACCAGCACGTTATATTTTTCTGTTATGTATACTGGCCGCGCTCTTCAGTTCCTGCAAGAAAGGCAGTGATGAAATTGAATTCCGGGCACCGGGAAAGGTATATGATATCACTGTGGAAGGGGGGATCAATACATTTTATCGAAACCAGTATATCCGTTTGACAAAACCTTCGCTAAATCCGGACTCTCTGCCCGCCGCGATCAGGAATGCAGTAGTAACCGTAAATGATGGCAGGGCAGACCTGGTTTTTAAGGAAACAGCGGAAGCCGGCATCTATTCTGCAACAAATGCCAGAAGTCCCAATTATAACCAGGCATACCGGCTCACCATTGTTTATAACGGCGAAACTTATACCGCTGTTGATACGCTGAGACAAGTGGTCAATATTGTTGATGATTACCTGCCCCTGGCTGTCAGCAAAACGAATGACGGACAATACAACGGAACCATCCCCAAACATACCTTTGGTTACCTGAACCCAAATAAATGGTGGATCAAATATGGAGAGATCCCGTTATGGAACCCGTCAAAATTTATGCTGACGCAATATTATAATTACACCCATTTTTTAGGTTCCCCCAATTCATTATATCCTCTAACCAATCTTAAACGCACCTTTACATTAGGGCCCGAAGACGTAGTGACCATCTATAAGATCTCCATTTCAGAGGGCTACGCTAAATACCTATACGGGGTTTTCCTGGAAACAGACTGGAATGGTCTGTTCTCGGCGGTACCTGTCAACGTAAACGGAAATATATCGGGAAATTCACAAGGGTATTTTTCTGTGAGTGATGTAGATATGAGGGCATATAAAGCAAAGGAGCTGAGGTAGCCTGTCATGAGTGCAGATAGCTGAAATAATTGTGTAATACTTTCTAAATATTTAAATTCGCCGTCTTTTACTGCCTGCAAAGGCAGTACTGTAATCTAATTAAGCTTTTATCTATGAGAATTCAGGGTGTTGTTGGTGCCATCATCATGGCGGCAGGAGGGATGTGCCCTCTGGTACATGTAACATTTATGGGCAACTGGAACTATTTTCAAATTGATCCGGTACTGGGAACGGTCTTTTATTTCATCGTTGTATTGGGTTTGGCGGCCGCTTATTCTAACAAGACGGGCCTGATGCGCTTTTCCGGCTGGGCCGGCCTGATCTGGGTCATCCTAACGCTTTGTGCGGTATGGTTCAAATCGCACGATTTCTTTAGCTTTATTCATTTTAAGAAACTGATCAATCTGGCCGCGGGTATGGTAAAATACAGGTGGGGATGGCTGGTCATCCTTGCCGGTGTACTGGCGCTGATGACTGTCAGGAAAGCCCTTCCCGTTATACAGCCCGGTTCAGCAATTCAGTAGTAGCTGTCCTGAATATGACTGTACGGCAGTACTTATTTATCATGGAAATACAATAATATCCTGAATTGGCTTTCAAATATACGCCGCAGCATAAAAAAACGAACCATAAAATTATCTTTGTGCTGAAATGCAGTTGATAAAAGAGGTGAAATTTTTAATTGGGAAAGAATTGCTGCTCGAATGGCGGTCTAAATATGCCCTGAATGGTGTGGTACTGTATGTGGTATCTACTGTTTTTGTCTGTTTTCTTTCTTTTGTATCGTTAAAAGGTGTCACCTGGAACGCACTGTTCTGGATCATTATGCTTTTTGCTTCCATCAACACCGTCTCCAAAAGTTTCCTCCAGGAAAGCAAGGGAAGGCAACTGTATATCTATACCATTGCCAGCCCGCTGGCGCTGATCATCTCCAAGACCATTTACAACGTTTTTTTAATGCTGCTGGTCACACTGATCGCCCTTGCATTTTATACGCTTGTGTTTGATTATGTTCCGCAAGATATGGGCTTGTACATCCTGGCAACCATACTGGGGAGCCTGAGCTTCTCTACTATTTTCACCATGATTTCCGCGATAGCCTCTAAAGCAGGTAACGGAGGCATGCTCATGGCCATCCTAAGTTTCCCGGTGATCATCCCGGTGATCATTATGCTCATTAAGCTGAGTAAAAATGCAGTGGACGGACTGGACAGGAGCGTAAGCCTTGACGAAATAGCTACCCTGTTGATCATTAACGTATTGGTGGGCGCGTTTTCCCTGCTGCTGTTTCCTTATTTGTGGCGCGACTAAGGGATTTACAATAATTGAACAAAATATATAAAGCTTTATTAACTTTGAATCCGCAATTTAAACTGAGCTGAGTAACACCCGGCCCGTTTGGCGGCAATCTAAATCTGAAATAAATGTATAAATCCTGGTGGAAAATTTTAGGGGCAGTACTGGTAACCTATTCTACAATAGCTGGTTTCCTGGCTTCCGTGCCCCCATTACCTATATTGCATCAAAGCATTAGAAACCTATATTTCCATGTGCCGATGTGGTTCAGCATGATCATACTTTTCAGTATATCTGTAGTTCACAGTATCAAATACCTCAGCAGCAATAAACAGGACGACGACCTTAAATCCGTTCAGAGTATCAACGCGGGGATAGTTTTCGGGATACTGGGCATTATCACCGGCGCCGTCTGGGCAAGGTTCACCTGGGGACAGGCTTGGAGCTTCGATGTCAAACAAAATTTCGCCGCCATTGCACTGCTGCTGTATTTCGCCTACCTGGTGCTGAGAAATGCTATCGACGAAGAACAAAAAAGGGCCAAAATTTCGGCCATCTATAATATTTTCGCCTTTCCAATGATGGTAGTACTGCTATTTGTACTGCCAAGGCTGTCAGATTCCCTGCATCCCGGTAACGGGGGGAACCCGGGCTTTAATGCCTATGACCTGGACAGCCATATGAGAATGGTGTTTTACCCGGCCTGCCTGGGCTGGATATTGATAGGCTGCTGGATATACAGCATCCTGTTCAGAGTGTCTTCTTTAGAAAAAAACAAACAGATATAACCATGAAGAAATTAATTACTACCGTCCTGATGTTAATGGTTACGCTGCAATTGTTTGCGCAGGGCGAAGGTTCTGCTATAGCAGATACGCTGGCCGGATCAGAAAAAATTTATGTTGTTGTTACCTGCGTGGCCATAATTCTGTTCGGACTGCTGTTCTTTCTCTTCTCCATAGAGAGAAGATTAAAAAAACTGGAAAAAAAATCTTAAGATAAAAATCTCGTTTTAAAGCCTTAAAGATAGGTTTTTGCAGAAAGATGTGACATGTGTGTCGCATACACTAAGCAATTATTTATTTGTATTAATCATTTTTTTTAGTGCAATTTTGCAGCCATAAAGAATTTTAACTAATTCATATAAATAAAAAAACCAAATATAATGGCTACTACAGCAAACGAGACAACTTTTTTTACAGACGTCTGTAAGAATTTTGACAACGCAGCACAATTCACCGGTCACCCCGAAGGACTACTAACCCAAATCAAAGCTTGTAACAGTGTCTATCGCTTCCAGTTTCCCATTCGCAGAGGAAACGGATTTGAAGTAATTGATGCATGGCGTGTGGAACACTCTCATCACATGAGCCCTACCAAAGGAGGGATCCGCTACAGTGAGATGGTTAATGAAGACGAGGTGATGGCTTTGGCTGCATTGATGACTTACAAATGCGCAATTGTAAATGTTCCTTTTGGCGGCGCCAAGGGCGGGATCAAAATCACCCCGAAAAACTACACCACAGGCGAACTGGAAAATATCACCCGCCGCTATACCACAGAATTAATCAAAAAGAACTTTATAGGCCCCGGAATTGATGTCCCTGCGCCTGACTATGGATCTGGCGAACGCGAAATGAGCTGGATCGCAGATACTTATATGACTATGAACCCCGGACAGCTTGATGCCCTGGGTTGTGTTACCGGTAAACCAATAGCCCTGCACGGCATCCGCGGACGTAAAGAAGCAACGGGACGTGGCGTGGCTTATGCAGTAAGGGAATGTGTAAGGGTTACCGAAGATATGCAGAAAATCGGCTTTCAGGCTGGTTTGGGCGATAAAAGGGTCATCGTACAGGGCTTAGGTAATGTAGGGTACCACTCTGCAAAATTCCTGACGGAATTTGGCGCCACTGTTGTTGGTCTCTGTGAGTATGAGGGCGCAATCTATAACGCAAACGGGCTGAATGTGGATGAGGTGTTTGCACACCGCAAGCTGACAGGTTCTATCCTTGGATTTCCGGGAGCCACAGAATTTAAAAACTCTATGGAAGGCCTTGAGCAGCCTTGTGACATCCTGGTTCCTGCAGCGCTGGAAAACCAGATCACCGTTCATAACGTCAGAAATATTAAAGCCAGAATTATTGCTGAAGGTGCCAACGGACCCTGTACGCCGGAAGCGGAAGAGATCTTTACCGAAATGGGAGGGATCATTATCCCTGATATGTATTGTAATGCCGGTGGGGTTACTGTATCGTATTTCGAATGGTTGAAAAACCTTTCGCACGTAGCTTTTGGCCGTATGGAAAAACGTTATGCAGAGAACTCTAACGCTAACCTGATCAATACGCTGGAAAGTTTAACCGGGCAGAGTATTCCATCCGAGCACCGTTTAATGATTGTTAAAGGTGCTTCTGAGCTGGAACTGGTCAATTCAGGACTGGAAGATACGATGATCCATTCTTATCATGAGATCAGGGAAACACTGGTCACCAAACCGGGTATACAAACATTGAGAACAGCTGCTTTTGTAGGTTCGATTGACAAGATTGCGGTTTCTTATATGAATCTTGGTATCTGGCCATAAGGCTGGTGTATCTGGTAGTATAGCTACAGGCAGGGCATCCGTTGAGGTTGCCCTGTTTTTTTTTGGTTTCTTGAGCTGAGCCTAGTTTAATTCAACGATCCCATTTCCTGAAATGCCCATGGTTTCCTGAAATGCCCGCGGTTTCTTGAGCTGGTCCTGGCTTCGCAAAAAAAAGTAATTCCTCTTTCGATGCTGCCGGCTGCTGAAGCGCAGCCGGCAGCATCGAAAGAGGAATTACTTTTTTTTTTGAGATTGTCTGTAGCATGATGGCTTGAGGGGCTTGTCAGGGAATGTTATGGATGCGGGGTCATTTTTTTATGGTCTGGGTTATTGCCCGGCAAAATGACATTCGGGTTAAGAACCGGCCCTTCTCAATTTCGTATATTGTATACAGAATCCGGTGGGGTTTCAAAACTAACGAAGATGAGAACAGGTGTTTTTTTATTGCCGGTTATGCTGCTGCTCAGCGCATGTTCCGGTACCAGCCGCAATACCCAGCAGAAGATAGCCAGTAACAATGGATTTGCCGTTTTGCCTCAGCCGGCTCCAACCGAGGCCGTGGCAACCTTTGCGGGGGGCTGCTTTTGGGCCATGCAGGAAAGTCTGATCCAGCTGAAGGGAGTACATACGGCAATCAGCGGATATGCCGGGGGGATCACACAAAATCCCAATTATGATGAAGTTGCTGGTCAGCAAACCGGGCACGCGGAATCTGTACAGGTATATTATGATCCTTCAGTGATTTCCTATGAGCAATTGCTAAAAGCATTTTTTATAGCCCATAACCCTACAGAGCTGAACAGGCAGGGGCCTGATGTAGGGCCCGAATACAGGTCGGTTGCGTTTTACCGAACGCCTCAGGAGCTAAAATCGATTGGTAAAGTAATGTCTGAGATGGAAGTTGCAAAGTATAATAAGGGGAGCATTGTCACGGAAATGGAACCCTTTAAGATCTTTTATCCGGCGGAAAGTTCACATCAGAACTATTACGAACGAAATACATGGGACCCTTATATCAGAAGTGTGTCTAAACCAAAAGTGATGCATGTAAGAGAAGAATTTCCTCAATTGATTAAAACAGAATACCTTAAATAGGGTTATGTTCTCCTGATTAGCGTATGATGTTGAATTTCTGTAATTTTTATGTCAGCCTACTATCAATATATTGTCATCTAAAGTATTAGGCTGTGTGTAAAGGGCGTTCCGTGCTTATATTTTTTATCTTTGTGCGTTCTTAAAATTTGTTATAATTGAAACTGGCATTTACCAAATTTTAAATCCAATGATGATTAAATGCCAGGGGCAGCCTGAGAACAAACAATACCACGATAGAACTAAGTGACGCGCTCTTTTGAGAACCGATAAAAAACAACCGACAGACACTATAAAAAATAAATAATTACTGATGAAAAAAAGTGCAATTATTGGCTTAATTACAATTGCGATCTGCGTATGTTTCCTGGTTAGCTTAAATGCTGATACAAGCAACTATTCTTCCTTTACCGAGGCTGCTAAAGACTCCAGGGAGTTTCACGTAATGGGGCATTGGGTTAAAGAAAAAGGAACTTTTTACGATGCCTTTAAAGACGCCAACCACTTTTCTTTTTACATGAAGGATGAAAAAGGGGATATTAAAAAGGTAATTTACAGCGGAACCAAACCGCAGGATTTTGAACGCTCTGAAAAATTGGTACTGATAGGGAAAATGAATCACGATACTTTTCTTGCTTCCAAGATATTGATGAAGTGCCCTTCCAAGTATAACAATGACCTGGTAGAAATTAACAAAGACGGAAAAGCCATTGGTAAGGACGGAAAGGCTGTTGAGATGAACGGTAGGGATATGAATAAGGACGGACAGGCTACGCAGGACGGACAGGAAAAAAATTACAAATAATTTTAATGGACATACAATTCACAGGAGAATCTCTCCTCCCCGGTAAAGTTGGGCAGTTTTTTATTGTTTTAGCATTTGCGGCTTCGCTACTTTCAACTATTTCGTATTTCTTCGCTACACGCAATAAAGATCTCGCTGATAAATCCTGGCAAAGGCTGGGCAGAATTGGGTTTCTGCTCAATTTCGTCAGCATCGCCGCCATCGGAGGAACATTATTTTATTTGATCCTGGATCATTACAATGAATACTATTACGTGTATTCGCACTCCTCAAAATCACTGCCTGTATATTATATTGTTTCTGCATTCTGGGAAGGACAGGAAGGAAGTTTCTGGCTTTGGGCATTCTGGCAGTCCCTGTTGGGAACCATCCTGATCTGGAAAGCCAAATCATGGGAAAACCCTGTATTGACGGTTATCGCTTTCTCGCAGGTATTCCTTACTTCCATGTTGCTGGGTATAGAGATTTTTCATTACCGCGTAGGTAGTTCCCCTTTTATCCTGTTAAGGGATGCCGTTAACCTGAAGGATATGGCCCCGGTGGTATTTGCCGATGCAGAGAACTTTAAAAACTATCTGAAATTCATTACCGACGGAAGAGGACTCAATCCTTTACTGCAAAACTACTGGATGGTAATTCACCCGCCTACTTTATTCCTTGGCTTTGCCAGTATGGTAGTGCCTTTTGCCTACGTTATTGCAGGCTTATGGACAAGAAGATATAAAGAATGGGTAAAACCTGCTATGCCCTGGGTACTTTTTGCCGTAATGGTATTGGGAACCGGAATTATCATGGGCTCCTTCTGGGCATACGAGGCACTGAACTTTGGTGGCTTCTGGGCATGGGACCCGGTAGAGAATGCTTCGTTAATTCCATGGCTCACCTTAATCGGGGCGCTGCACGTGATGATCGCCTTCAAAAATACCGGTCACGCTTTCTTTACTTCCATCGCATTGGTGCTGATCAGTTTCATCCTTGTATTGTATGCCTCTTTCTTAACGCGGAGCGGTATCCTTGGCGAAACATCTGTCCATGCGTTTACAGACCTTGGAATGTTTGGGCAGCTGGTATTCTTCAACGTGGTATTCCTGATCATCCCCGTGGTGCTGATTGCTATCCGCTGGAAAGAATTGCCTATCACCAATAAAGACGAAGAAACCTATTCCAGAGAGTTCTGGATGTTCATCGGTGCACTGGTAGTTACTGTAGCCTGTATACAGGTGATCTTCTCTACTTCGGTTCCGGTATTCAATAAAGCATTCGGTACCAATTTTGCGCCGCCAATAGATGCCGTAAAATATTATAACCAGTGGCAGGCTCCCTTTGCCATCCTGGTAACGCTGATCTCAGGCTTTTCACAGTTCCTGAAATATAAGCGCACGGATGCACGTAAATTCTACAGCAGCCTGATCGCCACTATCATTATTGCTTTGGTAGTTACGGCAGGTTTCGTGTACGTAACTGACGTATACAATAACCTGATCTATATCCTGCTTTCGTTCAGTTGTATGTTTGCCATCCTGTCCAATGCCCGCGTATTGTCGCAGGGTGTATCAGGAAAAGGTAAACTGGTTGGTGCTGCCGTGGCCCACATCGGTTTTGCGTTATTATTGGTTGGTGCACTGGTTGCAGCGGCTACAAACAAGCCCATCTCCCTGAATGCATCCAATTTCATTCCTGTAAAGGATTTTGAAAAGGCTGATAAGCCGGGCGAAAACATAGTGCTTTACAAAAATGAGCCTAAGAAGATGGGCCGTTTCACAGTGACGTACACCAGCGATACCACAATAGCCCCTAATACGTATTATAACCTGAACTTTAAGGTTTTTGATACGGAATCAGGTAAACTGAAAGAGAATTTTGACCTGAACCCAAGAATTCAGATCAATGAAAAAATGGGGCTGATCGCTTCTCCTGATACCAAACATTACCTCACATACGATGTGTATACCCACATTACCAGTGCTCCCGATAAAAAGGAATCACATGGTGAAATGGATGCAGAGAGTGATGAAACGAACTATAAAAAACCAAGGATCGTTAATGTAAGTGAAGGTGATACACTGCATACCAGCAGCGGGATCATCACGGTAAAAGGCCTTAACTTTAAACCTACGGCAAAAAGCCTGGCTTTGGAGAAGGGCGACCTTGCAGTGGGGCTTCCGCTGGATATTGACCTGAATGGCAAGATCTATAAAACTGAGCCGATCTTCCTGGTAAAAGGGAACAATACATTCGATTTTGCCCGTAATATTACTGACCTGGGCCTGAGGGTAAGGTTCACCAAAATACTTCCTGAACAGAAAAAAGTAGAATTACAGGTGTTTGAAAAACCTCAGCAGGCAAAAGACTGGGTAGTATTTAAATCCATTGAATTTCCTTTCATCAACCTGTATTGGGTTGGGCTGATCGTGATGGTGATCGGGTTCCTGATCTCTATCGTCAGAAGACAGAAAGAAATTAAGTCGGCCTAAAATGAACATCGTCTGCATTGGTTCAGGAAATGTGGCGACACACCTGGCCATCGCTTTTAAAGCGATGGGTGCTGAAATTGTGCAGGTATGGAGCAAGGACAGCAGGAACGCCGAGATCCTTGCGGCACTGACCAAAGCAAAGCCCATTCAAAGCTGGGCAGAGCTGGACCGTTCAGCAGATTGTTATGTCATCGCTGTTAAGGATGATGTCATTGCGACAGTGGCAGCTCATCTGAAAGGCGTAAAGGGCATTGTGGTACATACTTCAGGCGCAACAGCAATGGATGCCCTCGCTGGTGCAGGAAGCGGCTATGGTGTATTGTATCCTTTACAAACCTTCTCTAAAACCAAAGCGGTAGACCTGAAGAAAGTACCTTTTTGTATCGAGGGCGACCGCCCGGAGACCCTCGAAAAAATAGCTGCTATTGCGCAGCTGCTCAGTCATGAAGTTGCTGAAGTCAGCACCGAACAACGTAAAATATTACATCTCGCCGCCGTTTTTGCCTGTAATTTCAGCAATCATCTCTATCATTTGAGCAGTCAGTTACTGGCACAGCATGAGCTGAAGTTTGACCTGCTCAAACCACTGATCATGGAAACCGCCGCAAAGATACAATATGCCTCACCGGCAGAAGTACAAACAGGGCCGGCCGTTAGGGGCGACGAGGAAACGATGCGCAAACACCTTGATTTGCTGAAAGATTCGCCAGAGCTGCAGCACATTTATGAATTGCTGAGCAATAGCATTAAAAAAACGCAGCGATAACAGAATTGCGGTTTTTGCTTCTTATTTTTGAGCACAGTTATGAATATTTATCAATTAAGAGTCAGTTTCGAAGAAAAGGGCAAGGAACAGATTGCACTGCCTATTGCAGGTGGAGAGTCGGTTCTGGAAGTTTGCCTGGACAACGGAATAGCATTGCAGCACAACTGCGGGGGCGTATGCGGCTGCAGTACCTGTCATGTATATGTGACCGCAGGAATGGATAACATTGAGGAAATATCGGATAAAGAGGAAGATTTTATTGACCGTGCTGTACGTCCCAGGATCACGTCAAGACTGGGCTGTCAGTGTGTGGTGATCAACGGGGATATCGAGGTGATGATCCCGGATCAGTCAGAATTTTTAGGCCATTAATAAAAAATAAGAAAATGCAGGATAAGTTTGCTTTACCGATTCACTGGCAGGACCATGAAGACATTGCACAGGAATTATACGAGAAATTCGGAGATGAGTTCAATGAAGCAAAGATCTACCGTATCAGGTTTACCGAACTGGTAGAATGGGTACTGGGCCTTCCTAATTTCAAAGGAACAAGGGAAGAAAGCAATGAAGGGCACCTGGAGCAGATCCAGTCGGCCTGGGTGTACGAATGGAGGGATAACCAGGACTAATGCTGCTGCAAAAACTGAAAGAAATTACCACCTTCGTCTTTGATGTGGACGGGGTGCTTACTACCGGGGATGTGATCGCTTCGGAGTCAGGAGAGCTGCTGCGTACCTTTAATATCAAGGATGGGTATGCTTTACAGCTGGCGGTCAAAAAGGGCTACCATGTATGTATTATCTCCGGCGGGAGCGGACAGGCAATGGCAAAACGTTTTGCCGGGCTTGGCATACCCGATGTATATCTGGGCGTGTCCGATAAAGTAGAAATTTTTAATCAATATCTGGAAATATACAGTATTGATGCCGCAGAGGTTTTGTACATGGGCGATGATATCCCGGACCTGAATGTAATGAAGCTGGTTGGTGTTCCTGCCTGCCCGGCAGATGCTTCATCTGATATTAAAGCGGTTTGCAGTTATATCTCTCCTTATAGCGGGGGCAAAACTGCAGTCAGGGACGTGATCGAAAAAGTTCTTAAGATACAGGGCAGATGGTTTGATGCCAATCCCTCTGCAGCTGATGCCAGCAAATAATTTTTACCGCCCCTTTAAACCTTCCCCAATTTTTTCACTCTATTCTGAAAACAAAGCTTAAACAGGACCTGGAATTATCCGGTCCTCAAAACTTAAAAAAACAGATGAAAAAATTATTGATTATTTGCAGCATGTTATTCAGTACAATAACATTTGCACATGCACAAGGTGGAAAAATGATGGGTACTCCGGAAGAACGGGCTACTAAAATGACTACTCAGCTGACCGAAAAACTGGCGCTTACAGCAGATCAGCAAACCAAAGTAAAAGCAATTCTTTTGGATCAGAACACACAGATGACCAAAGCGCGTGAAGATGCAGGTGATGACAGAAAAGCAATGCGTACCAAGATGATGTCAATGATGCAGGAGAGCAATACAAAGATCAATGCAGTGTTAACTGATGATCAGAAAAAAGCATTTGCTGCTTACCAGGAAGAAAGAAAAGCTGCCATGGCCAACAGAATGGGCGGACGGGGAAATAACTAATCCCAAAACAAATATCAAATAATAGAAGCGGCTCCTGGCCGCTTTTGTTATTTTAGCACCTCATTAAATTATATGTACAAACAAACCACCCCTCTGATCCTCGCCTCTAAATCTCCCCGCCGGCAAGAGCTCATGCAAGCCATGGGGCTTGATTTCAACGTGCTTTTAAAGGATGTTGATGAAAGTTACCCTGATCAGCTTTCTCCTGCGGAGATCGCCTGTTATATCGCTGAAAAGAAAGCTCTGGCCTTTACTGGTGAGCGGGAAAACAGCCTGGTCATCACCGCCGATACGATTGTTGCCTATAACGGGGAGATCATGGGTAAACCCGGTGATGCTGCACAGGCACGTGCAATGCTTGCCAAACTCTCCGGAACTGCCCATCAGGTATATACAGGTGTAAGCCTCGCCTACAGGGATAAGCTCAGAACTTTTTATGACATGACAGAAGTATGGTTCAGGGTGCTTACCGAACAGGAGATCGAACATTACATCAGCAATTACAATCCCTTCGACAAAGCAGGTTCCTATGGCATTCAGGACTGGCTGGGTTTTATCGCCGTAGAGAAAATTACTGGTTCCTACACCAATGTAATGGGCCTGCCTACGGAAAAACTTTATACGGCCTTATCAGATTTCTGATCTTCCCAGATACTGTGGAGAACACCCATCTTCAGGTCATAGGTAGATAGGCTGATGGATGTCAGGCCGGTCTTTTCAATCACGTAACTGGTGATCAGCGAGGCAATCACGATCATATCCACCCTCAGTGGGATGAGCTTTGGCATGGCCTTTCTTTCCGCATGGCTTGAGCTGACCAGCTTTGCAGCAAGCAGCGCATAAGCTGCTGCATCCAGCGAAGCTGAACTGATATTTTTTACATCAATATCTTCCAGCAGCATTGCCGCAAAGGTTTCGAATGCCCCCGCGGAGCCAATGAGAACTTCAGGCTGGTAGGTGGCACAGGCCTGCAGCAGGTCAGGCAGTTCTTCCGTTAGCCGCTGCTGGATGGACAGCTGGTCTGCAGCGTTGATCGGATCGGAATGAAAATAGGCCTGCATGAGCCTTGCAGCCCCGATGTTATAACTTTTCTTCCAGAGATAAGCATCCGGATTACAGATGATAAATTCTGTACTGCCCCCGCCGATATCCATAATGAGAGAGGTTGTACGGATGATGCCCGTGGCTTTAACCCCTTTGAATATAAAGGCGGCTTCATCTTCCCCACTGATGACTTCAATCGCTATCCCGGCCCTGTCTGCTGCCGAGGCCACAAAATCTGCTCCGTTTGCTGCGCTGCGTACGGCAGAAGTGGCAATGGCCCTTACCGCTGCCACTTCATGCCGGTCAATTTCTTTTCTGAAATCCTTCAGCGTTGCAATGCCCCGCTCAAAAGCTTCGGGGATGATCACATTATCATTAATGCGGCCTTCGCCAAGCCGGACAGGAACATTGGTCTTATAGATGACAGTTACACCTTCAGCAGCTATTTCTGCTATAATCAAATGGAAGGTATTCGTACCCAGATCTATGACGGCTGCTTTCATTCTTTTTTTATCAGATAACGGTTAAAGATATCAATTCTTATAAGTAAACCATTTGATCATTTCTTTCAGACTGGTTTTTTTGCCGTACATCAGTATTCCTACCCTGTAGATCCTGGATGCCACCCATACGGTACCTATAAAACCCAGGATCAGCAATGCCATGGACAGGGCCAGCTGCCAGTCGGGCACACCATAGGGCAACCTCACCATCATTGCAATAGGAGAGGTAAAAGGGATGATGGACAGCCAGAATGCAATATTTCCATAGGGATCATTTGTCACTACGCTTAAGGAGAGCGTGTAGCCCAGCAGCAGCGGCATCATGACGGGAAACATGAACTGCTGTGTTTCCGTTTCGCTGTCAACCGCAGAACCTATTGCAGCGTAAAGGGCGCTGTAAAATAAGTAACCTCCCAGAAAGAAGAACATGAATAAGGTGATGATCTTTGTTACATCAAGGTTGGCGAGGCTTTTCTGTATGTTTCCGATAGGGCTCTTATCCGTTGCTTCTTTGATCATTTTATCTTTATTCTGCCTTTGTAAAGCCGCCGATACAGACGTTTGGGTGATGCCGTTTTTGTCTGCATAGATCTTTACCGCAGCGGTGGAAATGATCCCCGTCAGCACGATCCACAGGATGAACTGTGTAAGGCCCACGAGGGCAATCCCGATGATCTTTCCCATCATCAGCTGAAAAGGTTTTACTGAAGAGATCATCACTTCTATGATACGGTTTGTCTTTTCCTCAATCACACCGCGCATCACCTGGATGCCGTACATCAGGATAAACATAAACATGAGTATTCCGCCTACATAGGCGATGATGGTACTGGCGCCGGCACTGGAATCTTCTTCCCTGCCTGTTTCGCCGATTTTCTTCATGTCTATATCCACTGATGATTTCAGGTTGTCGAGGTCCTTCTGGGCAAGTCCGCTTTCTTTGAGTTTCTGGTTGCGGATCGCATTTCCGATATCGTCGGTCACCCTTGAATTTAGGCTCAGGCCGGCTTGTTTGGTGCCCAGGAGCTGTATTCCCGATGGAGCATCGAGGCTGAACTCAGGTAAGTAAAGCACATAATCGTAGCTTGTTTTTGCCAGTTCAGCTTTCATCTGCGGCAGTGATTTGTTTACATAGGTATAAGTGGCGTTTTTTGAAGATACGAGTTTCTCTGTCAGTGTTTTATTGTTGTTTACTACAGCTATTTTATTGGAGCTGCCTTTGATTCCCTGGATGGAGAAATAGATCATCATCCCGTAGAACCCGGCAATGATCATTGGCGTGATCAGCGTCATCACTATGAATGACTTTTTCTTTACCCTTGACAGGTACTCTCTTCGTATAATGAGTAAGATCTTGTTCATGGCGTTAATCTTTGGTTTTTACCTTGTCAATAAAAATATCGTTCATCGTAGGGATCACTTCGTCCAGGCGCTGGATATTTACCACCGGCAGTAATACAGACAGGAGCTGATTGGAGGTTTGTCCCTCTTTGAGCTGTACTTTCAGTGTTGTCTTTCCCTTTTTGGTATCCTTGTACAAAATATCAAATATAGCGGACGGGAGTTCCGTATTGTAGTCTCCTTCATATTCCACCCAGTAGGTATTGTTCCTGTACTGTTCTTTGATATCTTCAACAGCACCGTCCAGGATCTTCCTTGAACGGTGTATAAGTGCAATGCTGTCACATAGTTCCTCTACTGACTCCATGCGGTGCGTGGAGAAGATAAAAGTTGCGCCCTGTTTGTTCAGTTCCAGGATCTCGTTTTTTATAATCTCTGCATTTACGGGGTCAAAGCCGGAGAACGGCTCATCAAGGATGATCAGCTCCGGCTGATGTAAAACCGTGGCCACAAACTGCACCTTTTGCTGCATCCCTTTACTCAGGTCTTCTACTTTCTTATTCCACCAGCTTCCCATTTCCAGTTTCTCGAACCAGTATTTTACCCTTTTGGTGGCTTCAGCCGTGCTGAGGCCTTTCAGCCTGGCCAGGTAAAGCACCTGTTCGCCAATCTCCATTTTTTTGTATAATCCCCGTTCTTCGGGCAGATACCCGATCTGTGAAATGTGGTTTGAGTTTAAACGTTGTCCGTTAAAGATCACCTCCCCGCTGTCGGGCGCCGTAATTTGTGTGATGATCCTGATGAGGGAAGTTTTGCCCGCGCCATTGGGGCCCAGCAGCCCGAATATTTTTCCCTGCTCTACCGTCAGACTTACATCATCGAGGGCACGGTGCGCTGCATATTGTTTCACAATATTGTTTACGCTTAACATAGCAATAGTTTTAGTTGTTTAGTTCTATATTAGTACGTAAAAGAAAGCAATTGTTACAGATTGACGGCATAAAAAAAGCCACCTTTGAGGGGTGGCTTTTCTGTTTGTCCGGATATATTATTCGAAGTATTCTTTCATTTTTTCGAAGAAGCTCTTGTCATTTTTACCAGGCTGAGGTTTAAAGTTTGGAGAATCCCTTAATTTCTCAAGGATACTGCGTTCTTCACTGCTCAGCGCTTTTGGTGTCCAGATATTCACATGGATGATCTGATCTCCGCGGTGGTAAGAATTTACTTCAGGGATACCCTTAGCTTTCAGCCTCAGCAGCTTTCCGCTTTGTGTTCCGGGTTCAATTTTGATCTTTGCTTTTCCATCGATGGTAGGTACTTCGGCACTATAACCGAGGGCTGCATCAACAATGCTCAGGTGCAGGTCATAAACCACATTGTTACCTTCGCGTTTCAGCGTTTCATGAGGAATTTCCTCGATCAGGATGATCAGATCTCCGGGGATACCGCCGTTAGGGGCAGCATTTCCCTTTCCGCTCATGCTCAGTTGCATGCCGTCACTTACTCCTGCAGGGATATTGATTGAGATGGTCTCTTCACCGCGTACGGTTCCTTCACCATGACAAGATGTACATTTGGAAGTGATCTGACTGCCCGATCCGTTACAGGTAGGGCAGGTAGAGGTAGTTTGCATTTGTCCCAGAATGGTGTTGGTCACTCTGCGAACAGAACCGCTTCCGCCACAGGTTTTACAGGTGCTGATAGAAGACTTGTCTTTGGCACCGCTGCCGTCACAGGTTTTACAAACCACCTGTTTGTTCACCTTTATTTTTTTCTCTGCGCCATGCGCTATTTCCTCAAGAGTAAGTTTTACCTTAATACGAAGATTGGACCCTTTAGCCACACGTCTGCCACCGCCGCCGCGCTGCTGCCCGCCGAAAAAGCTTTCGAAAGGGCTGCCGCCACCACCGCCGCCACCAAAGATATCGCCAAACTGGCTGAAAATATCTTCCATGTTCATGCCGCCGCCGCCATAACCACCGCCGCCACCTGATGCTCCTCCAACACCGGCATGACCGTAATGGTCATAACGCTGTTTTTTCTCAGGGTTGCTCAGCACTTCATACGCCTCAGCTGCTTCTTTGAATTTATCCTCCGCAGTGTGGTCATCCGGGTTTTTGTCCGGATGGTATTTTATAGCCAGCTTTCTGTAAGCTTTTTTAATCTCTTCAGGTGAAGAGTTTTTAGCTACGCCAAGGATATCGTAATAATCTCTTTTACTCATAATTAACTGCCAACAACAACTTTTGCAAAGCGGATCACTTTGTCATTTAACGTATAACCTTTTTCTAATTCGTCTATAACCTTTCCTTTCAGCTCGTCTGTAGGGGCAGGGATTTTAGTAATAGCTTCATGAAGATCTGTATCAAAAACAGTATTGATACTTTCCTGTTCTTTCAAGCCTTTCTGAGCCAGAATGCTTTTAAGTTTGGCATGTACCAGCTGCACTCCCTCACGGATGGCGTTGATATCAGTGGCGTTTTCAGTCGCCTTATTTGCACGGTCAAAATCATCAAGAACAGGAAGCATAGAGATGATCACATCCTTACCTGCTGTCTGTAAAAGTTCAACGCGTTCTTTCTGTGTACGTCTTTTAAAGTTGTCAAATTCAGCAAAAAGACGTAAGTACTTGTCATTCAGTGCTGCATTTTCCAATTTTAGCTTCTCTTCTGCAGAAATCTCCTCCACTGGTTCTGTCACTGTTTCTTCAGTTGCCGCACCTGCGTCTTCGTTTTGCTCTTTGTTCAACTGCTCTTCAGCAGTGTTTTCCGTAGTAGGATTTTCTGTATCGTTCGGTTTCTTCTTGCTAAACATACTATAGTAGAATTTTTGTGTATAAAGTCAAAATGTTTGCCAATAGAATATATCAGCCATGCTGTCAGTTTTGTTTGAGCAACACTGTACATATTGGCTGAAAAGGAAAATTTTGTCAGGAATAGCCTAGTTTATTGTGGCATCCTCATGCACTATACCGGCTTCACATTTGATAATGCGTGACGGCAGGGTGCGTATGATATGGTAATCATGTGTGGCCATCAGTACCGCGGTACCACTCTGGCTGATCTGTTTGAGCAGCAGTACGATCTCTTCAGAAGTATCGGGGTCTAAATTTCCTGTGGGCTCATCGGCAAGAATAATATCAGGATTATTCAGCAGCGAGCGTGCGATGACTACACGCTGTTGTTCACCACCGGAAAGCTCATGCGGCATTTTTCTGATCTTGGAGCGCAGGCCTACTTTTTCAAGTACGTCTTTCACGCGTTCTTCGATCAGTTTTTTGTCTTTCCATCCTGTAGCTTTCAGCACAAAGTCGAGATTTTTTTCAACCGTCCGGTCTGTCAGCAGCTGGAAATCCTGGAATACGATACCCAGTTTCCTGCGCAGGAAAGGAACGTCCCTTTCAGCCAGTTTTTTCAGGTCGAAGCCGGCTATCTGTCCTTCTCCATTACCAATATGAAGGTCCCCGTAAATGATTTTCAGCAAACTGCTTTTTCCCGATCCGGTCTGGCCGATTAAAAATACAAATTCACCTTTGTCTATATTGAGGTTTACGTTGGATAACACCAGGTGTTTCTGTTGAAATACATCTACGTTCTTTAAATTGATAACTGCGTTTCCTGTCATGTCTTAAATATCTAATTTTGCAATCTGACCAAATGGTAGTTCTTTTACCAGGTCCATAATGTAAGGCAGCTTGTGGCCCAGGCCCAGTTTATCCAGAGATTTATCAGGTCTGTCTACCCTGAAATAGGCCAGCAGCGTAAACTTATCATCCCTTAACTGAACATAGTCCGGTATTTTGGCAATGCCTTTAACTTTGATTACATACATTTTGTTCAAAAATAGTGTTTCAAAATGAGAATTACGAAACGAAGGGCAGGGATACACCACTCTTTATTCATCTTATTATTTAGAAGGATGGTATTACTGCTCATTCACACGTTTATAAGTGGTCCAGCATAGATGGTAAAGTGATACTATTCTGCTTTGTACAGGCATACCCTATCTATACTTTGTGCGTACCCCGGCTATACCCCAGCTATACCCACTGAGGTATAGCTGGGGTATAGCCGGGGTACGTTTCTGGTAGGGCCCGGGTAAGTCTGCACAGAGCAGAATAACAATAAAACAGGAGCATTGAAAGAGCTTTGAACGATCTCTTATAAGGCTTTTACCGCGCCGTTATCCGGCAGCAATGCAGCTCATCAGCAAAAGAGGAGTTCTTCAGCAAAAGGTCTATGCCAGGCTGTTCAGGAAATCTATGGTATTCACATTATCTGCGTAATCCCATAAGGCGGGATGCTGGCTCTGGCCAAAAGTTACTATGCCATTTTCAAGCTGAAGGTCAGTACCGGTAACCACACATTGAATGTCATCCTGCATAGATACAAGCTTTTCGTTTAACTCATCCAGGCTTTTGTAGTATTCAAAATACAGCACCGCAAGCGGAGAGGAAAGGCCTGCATCTTCTTTTAACAGCAGGAAGCCGTTATCATAGTGGGGTGCAGAATTGACAAGATATATCGATTTGTTATAGTCGTAGTTGTTATTGTATTTAAAATGATTGATGATGGGCTGAAACTTTTCCAGGGGTTCGAAGAAATTTTTAATCTCATATCCTTCAGGAAGATAGATCTTGGACACATTACGGCAGCCGAGGCCAAAGTAATCAAAGATGTCGTGGCCAAGCAGGGCGATGTCTTCTGCCTGTTCTTTGCCGTTCAGTACGGCAATGCTGTTCCTGTTCTTCCTGATAATGTTAGGTACCTTTCCGAAATAGTAGTCGAAATACCTGGATGAATTGTTACTGCCGGTAGCGATAATGGCGTCAAAATCTTTGAGGCGCTCTGCGAAAACAATCCTTTCTGCCAGTGCCGGTTCAAAGATGACCAGCTGTCTGAGCAGTGCCGGGAGCAGTTTATTGTCTGAAGAAGAGAGCTTAATCACTGCGGTGTTTCCGGTGGCCAATACGCAAAGTATATCATGAAAGCCCACCATAGGGATATTTCCTGCCAGGATCATTCCAATGTTTTTGGGGGTTCCGGTTACCTTGATCCCTTCAAACCATTTTTCCAGTGCTGCGGGGTTCAGCATCTCCCTGAAGGAGGATAAAGACCTCTGCACTTCTTCCGGCTGGAACCATGCATTGTGATGAATTGCTGAATCGGTTACCCTGTTGAATTCATCATCTGGCTGATTCAGGAAATCACTTAGTTTGTGAAATGCAATAATTAACTTTTCAGCGGTAAGGCTTGGCATGTTTGGAATGATTTTAAAGGATAAATTGTTATATTTGCAGTGCAAAGGTAACTTTAGCAAATAGATTTATACTAAGACATGGCTATTAAAATAACAGACGAATGTATTAATTGCGGAGCATGTGAGCCTGAATGCCCAAATAATGCAATATATGACGCAGGTACGGCCTGGCGATTTTCAGATGGCACCAATCTGGACGGAATCATTGATTTCGGTGACAAGGAGATTGACGCTGGTGCAGCGCAGGAAGCAGTTTCTGACGAGGTGTATTATATCGTGTCAGACAAGTGTACAGAGTGCAAAGGTTTCCATGATGAGCCTCAGTGTGCCGCTGTTTGCCCTGTGGACTGTTGTGTGGATGACGAAGACATCCGTGAAACGGAAGAAGAATTATTGAAGAAAAAAGCCTGGTTACACCAGGAAGGCTAGTCCTGACCATCATAAAACAGAAAAGGACGCATATGCGTCCTTTTCTGTTTTATGATGGATTTTTTTATACCTCGGCTTTATTTGGAATGATCAGTACCGGGCAGGCAGATTTGCGTGCTACGTGTTCTGCCACACTACCCATCAGGAAATGGTAGAGGCCACTTCTGCCATAGGTACCTATCACTATGAGGTCAGCGCCCCATTCTTCAGCCTGGTTGATGATCCCGTGTGCAGCGCTGTCAATTACGCTGAGATATGTTGTCTTTACGCCACCGGAATAAGTTTTTTCTAATTCTTCCAGCAATACATGGCTGTGCTCCTCACTGTTATCATAGGTTTCGAGGAAAACTGGCGCAAGGGTAAGATCCTGGTTGATCGTAGCAGGTATAGGCTCTATAATATTGGCCAGCGCAACCTCTGCATCATAGGTCTTTGCCAGTTCATAGCCAGATTTTGCAGCCTTTTCAGCGCAGGTACTATTGTCAACGGCTATTAAAATCTTCCTGAAATTCATAAATGTGGGGAATTAATTTGTTATACTAAATTAACAATTTTATGAATCAAATGTTTAAAATGACGTTTAATTAGTTCGGGATCATTATTTTTACGCACCGATATTTTACTATGGAACAGAAATTCGCGATTTGCAGAGTGGCCATTGCACCCCTGAGGCCGGCAGCCTCTGATAAAGCAGAGATTGCTACACAGTTGTTATTTGGAGATGCTGTTGAAGTACTCGAACAGGCTGAGCCCTGGTGGCGTATCCGCAATGCATATGACGATTATGAAGGCTGGATGGATTTTAAACAGCTGATCGTTGTTACCCGGGAAGAATATGAGCGCAGCCGGAATGATCAGACACTGGTACCGCCGGCGGTAGTGAATACGGTTACTGCTGCGGATGGCAGCCGGTTCTATCTGACTGCTTCAGCTAACTTGCCTGCTTATGCAGACGGATCGTGCGAAATCGGCGGAAATCAGTTCGGGGTAACATTTGAACCTTACCAGGTACCCTCTGCTACCGAAGAGAAAATTAAAGAGCTGGCTATGTTTTTCCTGAATGCACCATACCTGTGGGGCGGAAGGACTTTGTTCGGGATTGATTGTTCCGGATTTTCACAGGCAGTATATAAACTTGCAGGTCTGCGCATCAGAAGGGATGCCGCACAGCAGGCAGAGCAGGGGGATACCGTCAACTTTCTGCCTGAAGTAAAAACTGGTGATCTTGCCTTTTTTGATAATGCCGAAGGCAGGATTGTGCATGTGGGTGTCATATTGAGCCCTGACAGGATCATCCATGCATCAGGGAGGGTTCGGATTGATCCGATCGATGACCAGGGGATTTACAATACGGATCTTGGCAGGTATACCCATAGGTTAAGGATTATAAAAAGGTTTTTTTAGTGATCATACTAAAAATGAAAAGCCCCGTTTATGGGGCTTTAAATGAGACCGCCCAGAATTTTGTCCTGCTTTTTACGGCTACCCAGAGTATTATCCTGTCTCAAATGTTACTACAAATGTAATAAATAGTTTTTATAATTAACTAATTTATTTTAAAATTATTCTATGGCGATAAATACTCGCTGATGCTGTTGACTTTACCTCTTTCTTTTCTGAATAATGTTGAACTGCCATCCTCATGAATTGTGACCTGATAGTCCCCATCGCCAAAATAAAAATCATTTTTCCGCAACGCTGTTTTTACCGTGACTTCGTATCTGTTTAAACTAAGATGATGGTATTCTGTGACTATGTTTAAGTTAATTTCATTTTCTTTTTCCAATGTCAAAATGACTCTTTCCGGCCTGTTCACTACGCCGAAATTTACAAATGAAAAGTTCCTGAGCTTTATAGCATAAAATATGAGATGTTTGGCTGCTTTGAGCACGCAATTTTTAACGGCATCAGGATCAATTCCATCCCGTTTACCATTCTCATCACCATGGCGCTCTCTGATATAGTAATGTTTGTCAAACCAGATATCAAATACCAGGCTTTCAGCATTTGTAAATACCATTCTGGCATTTGGAGAGCATTTGTTCTTTGTGAAAATTAAAGAATGGGCCTCGATAAGCTCACCTGTAATTGTAGAAGCAACTCTTTTTCTTTTATCCATATGTAATACATGATCTTTACAGTTGTATTCCGTAAATATCTATATAATTATGTAAAAGAAAATTAAATTAATTAATTGTGTTATTGTTTATTTATTAATAAAAAATGTCAATTTATTAACGTGCATGATTGAATCCATTTTTTTATTCCCACTCCCAGATCATCACCAGCTTATCATCTCCGGTAGTGATCAGGTACCTGCCATCCGGCGTCCATACAAGTTTATTGATAGAATGGGTATGCCCATGGGTATTTTTTTCGATGCTGAGGATCTTGTACAACCTCAGATCTTCCGCGCCCCATAACTTAATACTTTTGTCCTGGCTGGCGGTAGCGAAGTAGGGGAGTACCGGGTTGAAGGCAATTCCGTAGACACTAAACAGGTGTGCCGGGATATTGTGCTGGAACTCATAATCAGGCAGTGACCAGAAATTGAGCTGTGCATCCCTGCCGCCTGTGATCAGGTACTTACCGTCAGGCGAATACTGAACTGAGGTTACGGGTAAAGTATGTTTTTCCAGGGTATGGACCAGGCTGTAATCAGTCAGGTTGTATATCCTGACCATATTGTCCTTACAGGCAAAAGCTGCATATTGGGTATCAGGGCTTATGGCAATTGACCTTACCGTATCATACGAAACAGGGATACGGTACAGCAGGGAATAGTCAGTAAGTGACCATACGCCAACAGTGCCGTCTTCACTGGCAGTCAGGAACTCCTGCTTGGAGGGGATAGCGATAATATCAAAGACAGGTTTTTCATGCGCCTGAAAGCTGGCTGTAACGGTTTGCGTTTTGAAGTTGAAAACGTTCAGCTCCCCGCTGCGCTGGCCTACAAAAAGCTTGTCGTTATCATAATGCAGGCTGTACACAGAACTTTTTACAGGCATGAGTACCTTTGAAAAGCTCATTTTTTCCAGCGACCACTCTACTACACCTTTATCATTTCCACCGGTAAAAAAGATCCCGTCTTTGCCGGAATTGGCCAGTGCATAGACGGGGTTCTGATGACCACTCAGTGATTTTAAATGTTTTAGCATAATCAGGACCTATTTGTGCCTGCCCTCAAGGTTTATACCTATATCGGCTAATGTTTTACCTTTCTCCCTTAGCAGTACCAGCAGGTGGAACACCAGGTCAGAGCTTTCATTTACAAATTCCACATCAGTTTCATTGAGTGCAGCGATCACTGTTTCCACACCTTCTTCACCAACTTTCTGTGCAATCTTATTGAGCCCTTTTTTGCGGAGCTTATTCACATAAGATTCTTCAGTAGGGTTGTCGTACCTGTCGCCAATGATCTTTTCCAGTTCAAAGATAAAGTTCTGGTTGAAATTGGTTTTAAAACAGCTTCTGCTGCCGGTATGGCAGGTTGGCCCTACAGGGGTGGCTTTGATCAGGATGGTATCATTATCGCAATCGATATGTGTTTCTTTTACATAGAGGAAGTTTCCGCTTTCCTCTCCTTTGGTCCACAGACGGTTTTTAGAGCGCGAATAAAAAGTAACTTTTCCTTCTGCCTGTGTTTTGGTCCATGCTTCCTGGTTCATATAGCCCAGCATTAACACTTCCAATGTTTGTACATCCTGAATAATTACAGGTACCAAACCATTGGTTTTTTCAAAATCTATATTCATAACCTTACTGGTATGTTGTGTTTTTTTAATTCGTTCTTCAGCACAGGGATGGGTATTTCACCAAAATGAAAGACAGATGCGGCCAAAGCGGCATCAACCCGTGTAGTTGTAAAAACTTCTGTAAAGTGTTCAATTTTTCCGGCCCCGCCAGAGGCGATGACAGGGATATTGATCATCTGGCTGATCGTTTGCAATAAATTACAGTCGAAGCCCTGTTTTGTGCCATCATGGTCCATTGAGGTCAGCAGGATCTCTCCGGCACCCAGTTCTTCCGCCTGTTTGATCCATTTTTCTGTTTCCAGTTCTGTGATCAGCCTGCCGCCGTTCAGATGCACCATATTTTTGCCGCCAACCAGCTTGGTATCTACGGCAACTACCACGAACTGTACGCCAAATACCTTTGCGAGGTCAGCAATCAGCTGCGGGTTTTTTACTGCGGCAGAGTTGATGCTGATCTTATCGGCGCCTGCATTCAGCAGGGCTTCCGCATCAGCGATTTCGGTAATACCGCCACCTATGGTAAAGGGGATGTTGAGTTGCCTGGCTACAGATTTTACCATTTCGATCATCGTTTTGCGACGCTCATGGGTAGCTGTAATATCCAGGAATACCAGTTCGTCTGCTCCCTGCTGTGCATATTGCCATGCCAGCTCTACGGGGTCACCGGCATCCTTAAGGTCCACGAAGTTAACACCTTTTACTGTCCTTCCGTCCTTCACGTCCAGACAGGGAATGATACGTTTACTCAGCATGGATTATAGGGAAGTCATGGCCCTGAGGTTCCATTCCTTGATCTCATCAATAGTGATGCGGTTCTCATAGATCGCTTTTCCAACAACTACCGATCTTACTTCCAGTTTTGCCAGTTCTTCGATATCTTCCATAGAGCTTACGCCTCCTGAAGCAATCAGCTTAATGAACGGAGAGTGTTCGAGTAACTTCTTATAGAGGTCTACTGCGGCACCGCCCAGTTTGCCATCCTTGTTGATATCTGTGCAGAGGAACCTGAAAAAGCCCAGTTGAAGGCATTTATCAACGTAATCCATCAGTTTAATCGGAGAGCTTTCCATCCAGCCGGAGTATTTGATTACTTCATCAAGCACGTCAATAGCGATCACGATACGGTTGGCATAATCGTATTTTTTGCCCACTTCTTTGCTGAGTTCAGCAAGGAAATCCGGATTTGTGATGGCCTGTGTACCTACGATCACGCGGTGAATACCGGCGTCAAGCAGGTTGGTTACCTGTTCGATGGTACGGATACCACCTCCGTACTGAACGCGCATATCCGTTTTGCGGATGATCTCAAAAAGTTCGGCCTGGTTACTGAAATCCCCTTTGGCGCCGTTGAGGTCAATAATATGAATGAATTCTGTACCGTTAGACCGATAAGTTTCGATCATTTCGGCAATCGAGACCTCATATACAGTTTTTTGGTTGTAGTCGCCTTCTCTCAACCGGACAACTTTGCCATCTAAAATATCTATAGCGGGAATAATGTACATCTTGTTATTTTAAGTTTGAAAAATTCAATAATAAACGTTCTCCGGCAGCACCGGACTTCTCTGGGTGGAACTGCACCCCATAAAAATTATCTTTTTGTATGGCTGCCGAATATTCCTGGCCATAATCAGCAGTTGCGATTCCAAAAGTAGGGTTATATTCAATAAAATACGAATGCACAAAGTAAAATTGTGTCTGATTTTCAACACCTTCGAACAGTAAATTGTTTTTGATCTCTACATTATTCCAACCCATATGAGGAATCTTGATACCCAGCTCTTTATCAAAGAGTTTGGTTTGCAGGGGAATGATATTGGTAAGCCTGGCATCGCCCTCTTCAGAATGGTCTGTCAGGAGCTGCATTCCCACACAAATACCCAGTACGGGTTTTGTCAGTGACCTGATCTTATCCACTAAACCGCTCTGGTTAAGTTTATCCATTGCCGCTCCGGCATGGCCTACACCGGGGATGATGATGTGTGAGTACAGATCAAATTCTTCCTCAGCATTGATCATCCCATAGGTGATCCCGAGCCTGGATAAGGCCGAAGTGAGGGAAAAGATATTCCCTGCCCCGTAATTAACAATACCTACCATCTTTTACTTCCTGTCATTTAATCATTCAACAATTCTGTGTTAACCACCGGGCAGCTGTATTTGTGTTGTAACATCTCCTATACGAAGTTCACAGCCGCAACGCCAGCTACAACAGTCCTTTAGTGCTTGGTAAAACTAGCTTTTCTGCATCTCTTTTGATAGACATTTTTATAGCTTTTGCAAAAGCCTTAAAGATGCTTTCAATTTTATGGTGTTCATTATCGCCTTCAGCCTTCACATTCAGGTTGCATTTTGCGGCATCACTGAAAGATTTGAAGAAGTGGTAGAACATTTCGGTAGGCACGTCGCCCACTCTTTCGCGTTTAAATTCTGCATCCCATACTATCCAGTTGCGGCCGCCGAAATCAATGGCTACCTGTGCGAGGCAGTCATCCATAGGCAGGCAGAAGCCATAACGTTCTATACCCAGTTTATTTCCCAGTGCTTTGGCAAAAGCCTCGCCCAGGGCAATACCGGTGTCTTCAACGGTGTGGTGCTCATCGATATGAAGGTCGCCTTTGGCAATAACCTTCAGGTCTATCCCGCCGTGACGGGCAATCTGGTCCAGCATATGGTCAAAGAAGTTCAGCCCCGTTTTGATGTCGCCTTTTCCGGTTCCGTCAAGGTCTATACCGATCTCTATATCCGTTTCATTGGTTTTCCTGATGTGCTGGAATTGCCTGCTTCCTGCTTTCAGGAAGGTGTAGATATCTACCCAGTGCTGTGTTTGCAGTGCGATATAATCTGTTAGTGTTTCTGCTTTCTCCAGGATTTCATTTGCACCCAGCAGGTCGTTGTTCCTTAGCCAGATTGCCTTTGCACCGAGGTTTTTTGCCAGGATCACATCATTGATACGGTCGCCGATCACGAAAGAACTGGCAAGGTCATATTCACCGGTGAGGAAATGCTGCAGCAGGCCGGTATTTGGTTTACGGGTAGGGGCATTCTCATGGGCAAAGGTCTTGTCAATGATCACCTCAGAGAATACAACGCCTTCACCTGCAAAAGTATCCAGTATGAAATTGTGAACGGGCCAGAAGTTCAGTTCGGGATGGGAGTCTGTTCCCAGTCCGTCCTGGTTGGTTACCATGATCAGTTCAAAATCCAGTTCAGCGGCTATTTTGGCAAGGTAGTACAAAGACTTAGGGTAAAACTTCAGCTTTGCGAATGAGTCTATCTGTTCATCTTCAGGTTCAGTGATCAGGGTACCATCCCGGTCTATAAAAAGGAACTTCTTCATATTAGTTTTTTAACGATTTTAAAGCTGACAATAGTATTTCATTTTCTTGTGGGGTACCCACCGTAACTCTCAGGCAGCCATCACATAAAACCACCTTTGAGCGGTCGCGGATGATGATTCCCTGTTCTACCAGTGCGTTATAGGTTCCTGCGGCATCTTCCACCTCGGCCAGTACAAAGTTAGCATCTGAAGGGTATACCTTTTTCACCATGGAGAGGTCTGAGAGCTGCTGGCTCAGCAGTTCCCTTTCGGCAACGGTGATTTTGATCCAGTCGTTCACCTGTGCAACATTCTGCAGTGCGGCTAAAGCAAGGTCTTGTGTAGACTGGCTGATGTTGTAGGGGGCTTTCACCTTGTTCAGGATGTCTATCACGATACTTGACGCAAAGGCCATTCCCAGGCGTAAGCCTGCCAGTCCCCATGCCTTGGAGAAGGTCTGCAGGATCACCAGGTGCGGGTATTCTGTGAGTTCCTGGATGAATGTGCGTTGTTTTGCAAAGTTGATATAAGCCTCATCGATGATCACCAGGCCTTTGAAATTGGCCAGTACAGTTTCAATGTCTGTGCGGACGATCGAATTGCCCGTTGGGTTATTCGGCGAGCAGATAAAGATCAGCTTGGTGTGCTCATCAATGGCTTCAGCTATCCCTTCCAGGTCTAGCTGGAAGTTAGGCAGCAGGTTCACCTTGCGGATCTCCACATCGTTGATGTTTGCAGATACCTCGTACATGCCATAGGTTGGCGGAAGGATGATCACGTTGTCCTTTCCGGGGTTACAGAAACACCTGAAAAGCAGATCGATCGCTTCGTCACTGCCATTACCTAAAAAGGTATTTTCTATCGGCACGCCTTTTATTTTACTGAGGGCATCCTTCAGGTCCAGCTGCAGCGGATCGGGGTAACGGTTAAAGTTTTCCGGCAGGGGAGAGCCAAAGCTATTTTCATTGGCATCTAAAAAAACGCTTGCCTGCCCTTTATATTCGTCCCTTGCGGTAGAGTAGGGGCGTAGGTTTTTAATATTTTCGCGTTGTAAGTTCTTAATATCCATCTCTTGATTTTAAACGAATAGTGATTGCATTTTTGTGCGCCTGCAGCCCTTCGGCTGCGGCTAATATTTCTACAGTAGGGCCTATGGCCGTTAAGCCTTCAGGACTGATCTGCTGGAAAGTTATCTTTTTTATGAATGAATCTACAGATACACCTGAATAGGCTTTTGCAAAGCCGCTGGTAGGTAACGTATGGTTTGTGCCTGAGGCATAGTCACCGGCACTTTCAGGGGTCAGGTTGCCGAGGAAAACAGAACCTGCATTGCTGATCATCGGGATCAGTTCGCTGAAAGCATCTGTTGCCAGGATCAGATGTTCAGGGGCATAGGTATTGCTGAAATCCATTGCCTGCAGGGTATTCTCTACCAGCACTGCATAAGAATTTGCTATTGCCTGTGCTGCGATAGCTTCCCTTGGCAAAGCTTTCAGCTGAATTTCTACCTGCTCCAATGTTTCTCTGATCAGTTGCGAAGAGGTGGATACGAGGATGGCCTGGCTATCTGCGCCATGTTCTGCCTGTGCCAGCAGGTCTGAAGCTACAAAGGCGGGGTTTGCCGTTTCATCTGCAAATACCAGGACTTCTGAAGGGCCGGCGGGCATATCTATTGCCGTCATTCCTGAAGCCAGTACCAGCTGTTTGGCCTGTGTAACGTAACGGTTTCCCGGTCCGAAGATCTTGTATACCTTAGGCATCGTCTCCGTGCCGAAGGCCATCGCGGCTATCGCCTGGGCGCCGCCCACCATATAGATCTTTTCTATACCCAGCAGCAGGGCACAGTAGGCAAGGTAACAGTTGGTCTTACCGTCTTTCTGGGGCGGGGAACAAACTACAATCTCCTTACATCCGGCCAGTACGGCAGGGATAGCGAGCATGAGAAAAGTACTTGGAAGTACGGCAGTCCCACCGGGAATATACAGGCCTACGCGTTCAATTGCACGGGCTTCGCGCCAGCAGGAAACACCTGGCATGGTCTCTATTGCAGCCTCTTTGTATAACTGCGCGGCATGGAACTTTCTGATGTTGGCATAAGCCGTATCAATCGCTTTTCTGGCATCTTCAGGAATCGTTGACGCAATGTCTTCGATTTCCTGTTTTCCGATGTAAAGCTGCTTCAGTTCCACCTTGTCAAAATCCAGGGCGTAACTGAAAAGCGCTTTGTCGCCTTCTGCTTTTACCCTTGAAATGATGTTTTTCACCCTGTCTGCAATGGAGTCATCATCAGACAGCTGTCTTAAACAGAGATCTTCAATATTCTGTTTAGATAAATCAGTATAACTGTAGATTTTCAATGTTTTATGTTTTTGTGTTAACCTATAGTTAACAGTGAATACCAGGTTATATACAGCTTATGCGATGATCTTTTCGATCGGCATCACTACAATTCCTTCTGCACCGGCAGCTTTAAGGCTGTTGATCTTTTCCCAGAAATCCTGCTCTGCAATTACGGAGTGAACCGCTACCCAGTCTGGTTCAAAAAGAGGAACTACCGTTGGGCTTTTTACACCGGGCAACAGGTTCACCACTTTTTCAAGGTTAGATTTGGCAACATTCAATACCACGTATTTGGTCTCTTTTGCGCGCAGTACAGAACGTATGCGCTGCAGCAGTTCGATCACATCTTCATTGAGTTCAATCCCTTTATTGCCGATCAGGACGGCTTCAGATTTCATCACCTCGGCAAAGGGTTTCAGTCCGTTGCTTTTCAGTGTTCCGCCTGTAGAAACGATATCGCAGATGGCATCACTTAAGCCTAGTCCCGGGCCAATTTCTACAGATCCCGAAATGGTACGCACTACGGCATTGACGTTGTTATCCTTCAGGTATTTTTCGAGGATTACCGGGTAAGAAGTAGCGATAGCTTTGCCTTCCAGTCCGCTGATGTCAGTGATCTCACTTTCATTGGGAATAGCAATTTTGAGCGTGCATTTTCCGAAGCCGAGTTTTTGCAGGTATTCTACATTGGCATTCACTTCAGTGATCACATTTTCACCTACTATACCCAGGTCGGCAATCCCATCCTGAACATATTCAGGAATATCGTCATCTCTCAGGAAAAGGATTTCCAGCGGGAAATTTGTAACGGTTGATATCAGTGAGCTTTTGTAGTTTTCGAATGATAAACCACAGTTTTTAAGAATTTCTACAGATTTTTCGTTTAGTCTACCAGATTTCTGGATAGCAATTTTTAGTGTTTTCAATTGATTGAAATTATTGAATGGAACATGAAAATAATTCGGAAACAAGTTTTGAAGTACAAAACATT